>JAESFG010000121.1_pt1 | contig 261799 bp, 223 predicted proteins | sample 9269371 | NCBI WGS metagenome assembly JAESFG01 (sample SAMN14506227, study PRJNA617093) | algae metagenome | isolation source: Aetokthonos hydrillicola CCALA 1050 (B3-Florida) and co-occurring... | place: USA: South Carolina | collected 2013-01-01
CCTCCAGCGAGGAGGCCTGCTGCTCGGTGCGGCGGGAGAGGTCGCCGGCCCCGGAGGCGATCTCGCGCGCGGCGGAGCCGACGTCGCCGGCCGTGGACTGGATGGTGGCGACGGTGTCGGAGAGGCGAGCCACGGTCTCGTTCAGCGCCTCCTTCAGCTCGCCGAAGCGGCCCTTGTAGTCCGTCGCCACGCCCTGCGTGAGGTCGCCCTGGGCGATGCGTCCGAGCACGTCGACGAATTCACGGGTCGCGCCGTCAACGAGGGCGTTCACCTCGGCAAGGCCCGTGACGATGGGAGCCAGGCGGCCGAGCTCCGCACTCGCCTGCGGCCTGGGGGAAAAGTCTCCCGCCTTGGCGGCGGCGACCACCGTGCCGACGGTCTCCAGGATGCGGTCCTCCACGTCGCGGCGCGTGTGGTCCACCTTGCTCGTGAGCGAGGCGCGCTCGGTGTCGGACGTCATCTTGGCGGTGAGCGCCTCCTGCGCGACCCGTGTGGACTCGTCGGCAGCCGCCATGGCGGCGATGACGCGCTGGATCATCCACAAGAGCGCGCCCGCCTCGACCAGCACGATGGCGGCATGCAGCACGACGCGGGTGAATTCCGACCCGTCGGGGAACACGGCGAGGGGATAGACGACGTTCAGCACCAGGTGGTGCACGGCCACGAATACGGTGCCGAGCAGGATGGACAGGGGGCAAAACCAGCCGGCCGCCACGGCCATGGCTGCGAAGAAGGCCATGTGCATGTCGATCTGCTTGGTCGTCCCTTCCACGGCGAAGACGAGCAGCGCGACCTCCGCCATGAGAGCGACGGTGCTGACCCAGCGGGTCGCGTCGCCGACGGGCGAGACCCGCCAGCACGCGGTCGCGAGGCCGGCCGCCAGGAGCGAGCCCCCGGTGATCAGGAGGGCGGCGTGGTGGCCGAGGGCGAGGGCCGTTCCTCCGGCGGCAAGGGCCGTCAACCAGAGAAGGCCCATGAAGGGGCCGGAAAATCCTCGGCGGACAGTCTCGAGCGTGCTGGTCATGTCAGTCTCGTCTCGTCAAGAACTCAAGCAGGATTGAAAGGGGGTCGCGTCGAGCTCGAGCCAGTATCCGGACGCTCGCAGGGCAGGGACGAAGATCGCGGAGCCGGGCTGTGCGATGGTCACGTGCGCCCCGACCACGCCGACAATGGATCCGCCCGCCGAGGCGATGGCTTCGGCGACCTCGGTGCTCCCGGCGGACCAGCTCACGATGGCCACGGGCGCGCCCTCGCGGGGCAGCAGGGCCGGCACCGAGCAGGCAAGAGCCGCCAGCACCGTTGCCGCCAGTGCGGCGGCAATCTTGGCGGGACGGCTCGTGACGAGGGCGGCGCGCGACGCGTGCAAGAAGAAGCTCAGCTTTGAATGACCGGGATGGTCACCCTAGGTCGCGATCCGTCAATTCCAGGTAAAGTATCCGCAACCGCAGGTTGTACTTCTCCATCCCGGCCTCATGCTGGACGTTCAGGCGAGCGCGTTGGGATCGGGTCGCGTCACGGCACGAGCCGGCGATAGAGATGCCAGGTGGCGTGGCCCAGCACGGGGAGCACGACGGCGAGCCCCACGAAGGCCGGGATCGAACCCACGAGGAGCAGCGCCGCGATCGTGAGCGCCCAGACAGCCATCGGGCCGGGATTGGTCCTGATCGCCGCCACCGATGTCGCGAGCGCCGTCCGCAGCGTCACGGGCCTGTCCAGCAGCAATGGAAACGACACGGCGGTGACCGCGAAGCTCACGGCGGCGAAGACGAAGCCGACGGCATGGCCCACGAGGATGAGCGTCCAACCCTCCCGCGTCGTGAAGACGGCCTTCAGGAAGGCCCCGTAGGACGGGAAGCGCAGGCCGCCCATCGTCTCGCCATAGATGAGCGTCGCGGCGACCAGCCAGGCCACGAAGATCAGCGCCAGCAGAAGGGAGAGCTCGACGATCGCGCCGATCGAGGGCGACCTGACGACGCTTGCCGCGTCGGAGAGGGTCGGCTCGTGTCCCTGCTCGCGCCGCCGGCTGAGCTCGTAGAGCCCGAGCGCAGCCACCGGCCCGACCAGCGCAAAGCCTGCGGCCAGCGGGAAGAACAGCGGCATGAGGCTGTCATTGGCTGTCACTGCGCCGAGCATCAGCCCGATCACGGGATAGAGGACGATCAGGAACAGCGCGTGCGTGCGCAACGCCGTGAAGTCGGCGATGCCCTCGTGCAGGCATTCAAGGATGTCGGACGAGCGGATGCGGCGGACCTCCAGGGCATCCGAGGAGGCGGGCTGCGTCGTGGACAGAACATGGTCGGCCATCTGGCCCTCCTTGTCGTGCCCCCCGGGGTCTCTCAGGCCGTCGCGGCCAGCTGAATTCCGTCGCCCGTCCCTGCAGGGCTGCCGCCGCCCTCTGCGGTGCGTTGCGGCGGAGCGCTTTGCGGCTCCTCGTCTGGTAAGGCTAGCACGATCGGCAGCGCCCGTCAGGCCGGTCCCGGGCCTCCGTCGCCTCCCCAACTGGACAAGCCCGCTCCGCTGCGGCAGTGAAGGCCCCGCCGGGCCTGGAGCCCGCCAGGGTCTTCCATGCACGCGCCAGCCAAAGCCGGTTTCCTGTCCTCCCTTGCCGCTTCGCTCTTCGCCTTCGCCGAACGGTCCCACGTCCATGCCGTGGCGCTGCTCCTGCTGATCGGGCTGGCGCTCTTCGCGCCGGGCTTCACGGGGCTGCCGCCGATGGACCGGGACGAACCGCGCTTCGCCCAGGCGAGCAAGCAGATGATGGAGACCGGTGACGCCGTGTCGATCCGCTTCCAGGGGGAGGCGCGGAACAAGAAGCCCGTGGGCATCTACTGGATGCAGGTGGCCGCCGTCTCGGCGGGCGAGGCGCTCGGCGTGCCTCAGGCGCGCATGCAGATCTGGCTCTATCGGATCCCGTCCGTGCTCGGAGCGATCGCCACGGTGCTGCTGACCTATGCCGTCGGCGTGGCGCTCACCACCCGGCGCGCGGCCCTCGTCGGGGCCATGCTGATGGCGGCCACGATCCTCCTCGGCGTCGAGGCCCGCCTCGCCAAGACTGACGCCGTCGTCGCCGCCACGGTCGCCGCCAGCATGGCCGTGATCGCGCGGCTCTGGATGAACCGGCTGCAGGACCGCTCGCCCCTGGGTCTTGGCTGGGTGCTCGTGTTCTGGCTGGCGGTCGGGATCGGCATCCTCGTGAAGGGGCCCATCACGCCGGCCGTGCCGCTTCTGGCGGTGCTCATCCTGTCCTTCAGCGAGCGATGGATCGGTTGGCTGAAGCCGATCCGCCCGTGGCTCGGCCTCGTCATCCTCCTCGTCGTTGTCGCGCCGTGGTTCGTGGCCATCGGCATCAAGAGCGGCGGAGCCTTTTTCCACGAGGCGGTCGGGCAGGACATGCTGGCCAAGGTCGGCTCGGGCCAGGAATCCCACGGCGCGCCGCCCGGCACCTACCTCGCGGCGTTCCTCGGCACGGCCTGGCCGCTGGCTCCGTTCCTTCTCCTCGCAATCCCCTTTGCCTGGCGGGAGCGGCGCGATCCCGCCGTGCTCTTCCTGCTCGCCTGGGCGATCCCGATGTGGATCGTCTTCGAGGCCGTGCCGACCAAGCTGCCGCACTACGTGCTGCCGCTCTACCCGGCTCTCGCCTTGCTGGTCGGCCTTGCCGCCGAGCGCCAGGCCTTGCCGCTGCAGGGCTGGCTGCCGCGGGTCGTTCTGGGCTGGCTCCCGGTCGTCGCGCTGGTCCTGCTCGGCGCCGTCGGCGTCGGCCTCTCGGTTCTGGAACATGTCGTTCCCGTGCTGGCGATCGTGATTCTCCTGGCGGGCGTGCTGCTCGCCCTTGCGGCCTGGAGCGCGTACTTCGCCGGGCAGGCGGGCACCGCCGCTTTCTCCGCCACACTCTCTTCCGTCGCCGTGGCCTGGGGCGTCTATGCGGCCGCCGTGCCCCTCATCAGCATCGTCAAGATCAGCCCCCGACTGGCCGCCGCGGCGCGCGAGGCCGGCTGTCCGCCGCAGACGATGGTGACCGCCGGCTATCGCGAGCCGAGCCTCGTCTTCCTCACCCGCACCGACCTGCAGATGGCGGACGGGGCAGGGGCAGCGCAGGTGCTGGCGGGCGGCCCCTGCCGGATCGCCTTCGTCGAGAAGAGGATGGAGCCCGCCTTCATCGCGGCCGCGATGGAGGCCAACACCGCCCCGAAGCTGCTCTCGCGCGTGGAAGGGGTGAACTTGAATGGCGGGCGCAAGCTCGACATCGGCGTCTATATCAGCCAATGAACCCGCCATGAGCGAATCCGCCGGCCCCGCGCCCGTCATCAGCGTCGTCGTGCCCGTGCGCAACGAGGCCGGAAACATCCGCCCCCTGGTCGCCGAGATCGAGGCGGCCTGTGCCGTCTATCCGGCCTTCGAGGTCGTCTATGTCGACGACGGGTCGACCGACGAGACGCCGAAGGTGCTCGCGGCTCTGAAGAAGGAGAAGCCCTGGCTGCGCGTGGTGCGCCATGGCTCCTCTTGCGGCCAGAGCGCGGCGGTGAGGAGCGGCGTGTGCGCCGCCACCGCCCCCGTCGCCGTCACCATCGATGGCGACGGCCAGAACGACCCCGCCTACATCCCGCGGCTCGTCGAGGCGCTGCAGGCAGGCGGCCCCGCGACGGGTCTGGCCGCCGGCCAGCGGCTGGGGCGCAAGGACACGGGCTTCAAGAAGTTCCAGTCGCGCGTCGCCAACGCCGTGCGCAGCGCGGTGCTCAAGGACGGCACGCGCGACACCGGCTGCGGCCTCAAGGCCTTTCGCAGGGACGTCTATCTCGCCCTGCCGTATTTCGATGCGCTGCACCGTTTCATGCCGGCTCTGGTGCGGCGCGAGGGCTACGAGGTGGTGATGGCGGACGTCGTCGATCGTCCCCGCCTCAGCGGCGTCTCCAATTACGGCTTCTTCGACCGGCTCTGGGTCGGCATCCTCGACCTCGCCGGCGTGTGGTGGCTCATCCGGCGCCGGCGCAAGGTCCCCGCCGCACAGGAACTCGCCTGATGCTCGTCGCCTTCTCCCATGGCCTCACGGACTATCTCTACGATGTCTTCGTGGCCCGGTTCGACTTCTGGCTCGCCTTCGGCATCGTGGCGCAGCTGCTGTTCACCGCGCGCTTCATCGTGCAGTGGATCGCCAGCGAGCGGGCAGGGCGGTCCGTCATGCCCATGGCCTTCTGGATGTTCTCCATCGTCGGCGGGATGATGACGCTGGTCTACGGCCTCGTGAAGCGCGAGCCAATCATCATCATGGGCCAGGCGCTGGCCGTAGGCATCTATCTCCGCAACGTCGCGCTCGTGCTCAAGGAACGCACCGCCAAGGCGCGGTGACGCGCCTCAGCTCGCTGCCCTGAGCCGCTCGAAGCCGGCGTCGAGGTCGGCCTTGAGGTCGTCGAGGTCTTCCAGCCCCGTATAGATCCGCAGCACCGGCCCGCCCGGCTGCCACATCGAGGACGTGCGCGCGGTCCGTCCGTTGTAGGGGACGACGAGGCTGCTGTAGCCGCCCCAGGACCAGCCCATGCCGAACAGCCGCAGGCCGTCCAGCATGGCGGCCACGGCCGCCTTCGGCACGGGATTCAGGATGATCGAGAACAGGCCCGTCGAGCCCTTGAAGTCGCGCTTCCAGAGCTCGTGGCCCGGCGCGCCGGGAAGGCCGGGATGCAGCACCTGCTTCACCTCCGGGCGTTCCCGCAGCCAGGCCGCGAGGTCGAGCGCCTGCTTTTCGTGCTCGCGCAGGCGCAGCGGCATGGTGCGCAGTCCCCGCAGCGCGAGGTAGCAATCGTCGGGCCCGGCCCCGGGCGCCATGCTGTCGAAGGTTTCGCGCAGGGCCGGGAAGGCTTGCTCGTTGGCCGAGACGAGGCCGAGCAGCATGTCGGAATGTCCGGAGACGTACTTGGTCCCTGCCTCGACGGCGATGTCGGCGCCCATCGCGTGCGGGGAGAAGAACAGAGGCGTCGCCCAGGTATTGTCCATGATGACGAGCGCGTCGTGGCGGTGGGCCACCGCCGCGATGGCCGGCACGTCCTGGACCTCGAAGGTGTTCGATCCCGGCGACTCCACGAGCACGGCACGCGTGTTGGGCCGCATCAGAGCCTCGATCCCGGCCCCGACGAGCGGGTCGTAGAAGGTGGCCTCGACGCCGAAGCGCTTGAGCAGGCCCTGGCTGAAATTGCGGGTGTTCGGATAGGCGGAATCCGTCACGAGCAGGTGGTCGCCCGCTTTGAGGCAGGAGAGGAGCGCAAGAGTCACGGCCGCGAGGCCCGACGTCACCACGACGGAACCATGGGCGCCGGAGAGCTCGCTCCATGCGGTCTCCAGCGCGCGGATCGTGGGGGTGCCGCGCGTGCCATACGTAAAGGGCTGCGTCGGGTGGGTCAGCTCCGCCACGGAGGGGAACAGCACCGTCGATCCGCGATAGACCGGCGTGTTGAGGAAGCCGTACTGGTCCCAGGGATCACGACCCGCATGGACGAGGCGCGTGCGCTCGCCGAGATGGCTCATCTCTTCCGGGGTCAGTTTGCGCGACATTCTTCCATTCCCAGCCACCGGGGGCGTGGCAATCCCCCTGCGTTTCTCGATTTTGGCTCGCGACCCTGCATATCCGGCCCTGTCCGGCCCGTAAACGCCCGCTTGCTGCCCCTTGACCGCCCTCCGAAAGTCACATGAGATGATCGGATGCATGTTCCGCCGTCCGAGGGGCTGGACGGAACGGGCAGCGTTCCCGGCGAACGGGCGACGCACCAAAGGTTTGGAGTGGGAGCACCAACACAATGAAAAAGATGATCGTGTCCGCGGCAGCGGGCCTTGTCGCCGCATTCGTGGCGAGCGGGGCGTCGGCGGCGACGCTGGATACCGTGAAGCAGAGAGGGGTCCTCAACTGTGGCGCGAACACCGGCCTCGCCGGTTTCGGCCAGCCCGACGCGCAGGGCAACTGGACGGGCCTCGACATCGATTATTGCCGCGCGGTCGCCGCGGCAATTTTCAAGGATCCGACCAAGGTCAAGTTCGTGCCGCTCTCGGCGAAGGACCGCTTCACCGCGTTGCAGTCGGGCGAGGTGGACCTGCTCGTGCGCAACACGACCTGGACGATCTCGCGCGAGGCCTCGCTGGGCCTGCTCTTTGCGGGCATCAACTACTATGACGGCCAGGGCTTCATGGTCCGCAAGAGCCTGAAGGTTGCCTCCGCGCTCGAACTCGGCGGCGCCTCGATCTGCGTGCAGCAGGGCACCACGACCGAGCTCAACCTCGCCGACTATTTCCGCGCCAACAAGCTCGAGCTGAAGTCGGTGACCTTCGCGTCGTCGGACGACACGCTGAAGGCGTACGAGGCCGGCCGCTGCGACGCCTTCACCACCGACGCGTCGGGCCTCTACGCCGAGCGCCTGCGCCTCTCGAAGCCTGACGAGCACATGGTGCTTCCGGAGATCATCTCGAAGGAGCCGCTCGGCCCGGCCGTCCGCAAGGGCGACGACCAGTGGTTCGATCTCGTACGCTGGGTGGGCTTCGCCCAGGTGACCGCCGAGGAACTCGGCGTGACGAAGGCGAACGTCGACGAGAAGCTCAAGTCGGACAACCCGGACGTCAAGCGCCTGCTCGGCACCGAGGGCAAGTTCGGCGAGTCGCTGGGTCTCGGCAATGACTGGGCCGTCAACGTCATCAAGGGCGTCGGCAATTATGGCGAGGTGTTCGAGAAGAACGTCGGCCAGGGCTCGCCCCTCAAGATCGCGCGCGGCCTGAATGCGCTGTGGTCGAAGGGCGGCCTGCAATACGCGCCGCCGATCCGCTGATGTGACGACGGCGGGGCGCGGCATCGCGCCCCGCCGCACATGTGCGCCGAGAAATGGCATCACAATTGCCTGCCGGTGCGTTGAGGGTGGGGATGGTACGATGAGTCTCGCGACTGGCACGTCCGGCGCGGAGAAGCCCAAGGTTTCTCCGTGGAACGATCCGAAGGTGAGGAGCCTCGCCTTTCAGGCCCTGCTCATCCTCGGCATCGGCTTCCTGGTGGTCGAGGCGGCGCTCAACGCCCGCGAGAACCTGCAGCGCCAGAAGATCGCCTCGGGCTTCGGCTTCTGGGACAACGTCGCCGGCTTCCCGATCAGCCAGTCGCTCATTCCCTATTCGGAAGCGTCCAGCACCTACGGCCAGGCCTTCTGGGTCGGCCTGCTCAACACGTTGCTCGTCGCCGGCGTCGGCATCGTGCTCGCCACGATGCTCGGCTTCATGATGGGCGTGGCGCGGCTCTCCAAGAACGTCCTCGTGGCGGGCGTGGCCCGCTGGTACGTCGAGATCATCCGCAACCTGCCTCTGCTGCTGCAATTGCTCTTCTGGTACAATGCAGTGGTGAAGTCGCTGCCCGCCGTGCGCGACAGCGTGGGACTGCCCTTCGGCGCCTACCTCAACCAGCGCGGCCTGTTCATGCCGCAGCCCGTCGCGGATCCCGGCTTCAGCTTCGTCATTGCCGCCTTCATCGCGGGCCTGCTGGGAAGCTGGCTTTACCGGCGCTGGGCGCATCGTCGCCAGGAACTCACCGGGCAGCAATCGCCAACGGGGTGGGTGACGCTGGGCCTCGTCGTCTTCCTGCCCTTGCTGGTCTTCCTCGTGATGGGTCGCCCGCTCTCGTTCAATTTCCCGGCCGCGGGCAAGTTCAACATCACCGGCGGCATGGTCGTGCAGCCGGAGTTTCTGGCGCTGCTCTTCGGCCTCGTGGTCTACACGGGCGCCTTCATCACCGAGGTGGTGCGCGCGGGCATCCTCTCCGTCTCGCACGGCCAGACGGAAGCGGCCTATGCGCTCGGCGTGAAGCCCAACCTCACGACCAAGCTCATCATCATTCCGCAGGCGCTGCGGGTGATCATCCCGCCGCTGACGAGCCAGTATCTCAACCTCACCAAGAACTCGTCGCTGGCCGTCTTCGTTGGCTATCCGGACCTGACGAACGTCTTCACCGGCACGGTGCTCAACCAGACCGGACAGGCCATCGAGGTGGTGGCGGTGAGCATGCTCGTCTACCTGACGATCAGCCTGGTGACCTCGCTGGTGATGAACATCTACAACCGCCGCAAGGCGCTGGTCGAGCGGTGAGGATGCGAGCATGACCGCGACCGATTTTCCCCACTCCGCCATCCCGCGCCGCGACGAGCCGACCTCCTTCGTGCGCTCCTCGACGGTGGCGCCCTCGCCCCCGCCATCCTCCGTCTCCGGCCCCGTGGCCTGGGCGAAGGAGCACCTGTTCACCGGCCCGCTCAACATCATCCTCACCGTCGTCATCCTGGCCCTTCTGGCCTGGACGATCCCGGGGCTGATCCGCTTCCTGTTCATCGACGCGGTGTGGACGGGCGCGAACCGCGAGGCCTGCATCATCACCGAGCAGCGTCCCGTGGTGGGCGCCTGCTGGCCCTTCATCTGGGACCGCGCCGCCTATTTCACCTACGGCTCCTACCCGCTGCCCGAGCGCTGGCGGGTGAACATCTTCTTTGCGCTGCTCGCCATCGGCGTGGTGTGGATGCTGTGGCTGAAGGCGCCGCGCAAGGACATCGGCGGCTTCTATTTCTTTCTCGCACTGCCCATCCTCTCGTACATCCTGCTCGTGGGGCAACCGGCCTTGGGCCTGCCTTACGTCGGCACGAACCTGTGGGGCGGCATCCTCGTCAGCATCGTCTGCTCCGTGGTGGGCATCGTCGTCTCGCTGCCCTTCGGCATCATCCTGGCGCTGGGGCGGCGCTCCTCGATGCCGGCGGCGCGGCTCCTGAGCGTGATCTTCATCGAGTTCGTGCGCGGCGTGCCGCTGATTACCGTGCTCTTCATGGCCAGCAACATGCTGCCGCTCTTCGTGCCGGACCAGTGGCAGCCCGACAAGTTGCTGCGCGCGCTCATCGGCATCGCGCTCTTCGCCTCCGCCTACATGGCCGAGGTGGTGCGCGCCGGACTGCAGGCGCTGCCCAAGGGCCAGTACGAGGGCGCCATGGCCCTGGGCCTGCCCTATGGCCAGATGATGCGCCTGATCATCCTGCCGCAGGCGCTGAAGGTGACGATCCCCAACATCGTCAACACCAATATCGGCCTGTTCAAGGACACCACGCTCGTCGTCATCGTCGGCATCTTCGACTTCCTGAAGACGATCGAGGCCGCCCGCATCGACCCGCAATGGGCCGCGCCCACGGTGAGCACGACGGGCTACGTCTACGCCGCCATCTTCTATTTCTGCTGCTGCTACGCGATGTCGCGCTATGCGCGTGGCGTCGAGGCCCGGCTCGCCCGGGCGGACAAGAGGTGAGGGATCCCCGATGAGTGCTGCCCCTGCGGGACTGAAGCCGGCCCAGTTGAAGAACGAGGTCGCGATCCAGATCGTCAACATGAACAAGTGGTACGGCGAGTTCCACGTGCTCAGGGACATCAACCTCACCGTGAAGCGGGGCGAGCGCCTCGTCGTGTGCGGGCCGTCCGGATCCGGCAAGTCCACGATGATCCGCTGCATCAACCGGCTGGAGGAGCACCAGAAGGGGCAGATCATCGTCGACGGGATCGAGCTCACCAACGACCTCAAGAGGATCGACGAGATCCGCCGCGAGGTCGGCATGGTGTTCCAGCACTTCAACCTCTTCCCGCACCTCACGATCCTCGAGAACTGCACGCTCGCGCCGATCTGGGTGAAGAAGATGCCGAAGAAGGACGCGGAGGAAGTCGCGATGCACTACCTCAAGCGCGTCAAGATCCCGGAGCAGGCGAACAAGTACCCCGGCCAGCTCTCGGGCGGCCAGCAGCAGCGCGTGGCCATCGCCCGTTCGCTGTGCATGAGCCCGAAGATCATGCTGTTCGACGAGCCGACCTCCGCCCTCGATCCCGAGATGGTGAAGGAGGTGCTCGACACCATGGTCTCGCTGGCCGAGGAAGGCATGACCATGATCTGTGTGACCCACGAGATGGGCTTCGCGCGGCAGGTCGCCAACCGCGTCATCTTCATGGACGCAGGCCAGATCGTCGAGGCCAATGCGCCGAACGAGTTCTTCGCCAACCCGCAGCACGAGCGCACCAAGCTCTTCCTCAGCCAGATCCTGCACTGACCAGCGCCGGGCCCGGCCCGTGCTTCGCCTGATCCTGCTCTTCGTGCTCGGCCTCGGCGTCGTCGCGGCCGCGCTCTGGGCGTCCGGCCGCCGCGCCGCCGTGCTGGGCTCGAGCGCCGTCGTCGCGGGCGCGCTCGTGGCGCTTCTGGCGAGCCTGCTGGTCGATTGCCGCCTCTGCCTCACCGGGCCGCTGGCGGCGGGCACGCTGATGTCCTTGCCGTTCTTCGCAGTGGGCGTGGTGGCGCTGGCCGTGGCGCGGCACGGCGTCTTCGCCCGCAGCCTCCTGCTTCCCGGGATGGGGGCGGGGGTGTTCCAGGTGCTCTGGGCCATCCCGCTCACCCAGGCGGCCACCATCCGCGGCGACTGCCCGTGCTCGGGCCTCGTCTTCAACGGCGCGACCACGGGCCTCTCTGCCATCGGCATCGACCGTGCCGTCGGCCCCATCCTCATCGCGGAGGCGCTGCTCGCCCTCTGGCTCGCCTGGCGCGCCTTCTCGCCCGCGGCGGCGTGAGGCGCGTGCTGTGCTCGCTGTGCGTAGGCGTTTCCCCTTCCCCTTGTGGGGAGGGGTAAGGTGTGGGGGTCGGAGCAGCTCGGCAGGATTGGTGAAAGCTCAAGTGTCCCCGGCGACCCCCACCCTGTATCCCTCACCGCAAGGGGGAGGGAGGCTGCAGGCGTAGCGGCTGGACACGTTTACCCCTTCGGCTTCGCCGGCCCCGTCTCGATCGGCCGGTCGCTCGCGCCCCACTCGGCCCAGGACCCATCATAGATCGCCTTCACCGGACGCCCGATGCTGTCCAGCGCCGCGGCGAGGATGGCGGCGGAGACACCGGAGCCGCAGCTCGTGATGATCGGCTTGTCCGGGTCGACGCCGGCATCGCGCAGCGCCCGCTCGATTTCCGCCGGAGGGCGCAGGACGCCTTGGGCCAGCACGGCCGTGAAGGGCAGGTTCAGGGAGCCGGGAATATGGCCGGAGCGCAAGCCGGGCCGCGGCTCCGGGGCCTCGCCGCGAAAGCGGTCGGCAGGCCTCGCATCGAGCACCTGCGCGGCGCCGGTCTCGATTGCGCGCGCGACGTCGTCCATTCCAGCGACCATGCCGTGGTCGAAGCGCGGCGTGAAGGTCGCCGGCCGGCGCTGGGTCGGCTCATCCGTCCAGGGCAACTCCTCGCCACGCCACTTGGGTGAGCCTCCGGCCAGGATCGCGACGTCTTGCGCGCCATAGACCTTCAGCGTCCAGGCGACACGCGGCGCGGCGAAGAGGCCCGCGCCGTCATAGACCACGATTCGCATGCCGTCGCCGATGCCAAGGCGCGCCATGTGCCGGGCGAAGTCCTCCGGCCGCGGCAGCATGTGCGGCAGGCCGGACTCCCGGTCGGCGATCTCGTCGATGTCGAAATGGACCGCACCGGGAATGTGGCCATTAGCGAATTCCGCCTTGGCGTCGCGGTTCTGCGTCGGCAGGTACCATGAGCCGTCGACGACGACGAGGTCGGGCGCGTCGAGATGACCGGCCAGCCAGGCGGTGGACACGAATTGCAGGCTCATGGGGGGTCCTGGGTTGCAGGCCGCAGAGGGGCCGGGGGGAGTGGGGTTTAGCTCAGGCCAGCGCGATGCGCACGCGCCGGTTCAGCTTGCCCTTCTTCTCGATGCCGGTGACCAGCACGGCGCCGATCTCGCGGGTGTTGCGGACATGGGTGCCGCCGCACGGCTGCAGGTCGAGCCCGGCGATCTCGACAAGCCGGACCCGGCCCGAGCCCATCGGGGGCTTCACCGACATTGTCTTCACCAGGCCGGGATTGGCCTCCAGCTCGGCGTCGGTGATCCAGCGCGCGGTCACGTCGGCGTGGGTCGCGATCTTCTCGGCGAGCGCTGCGCCAACGGCGTCCTTGTCGATCGCGTCGGGGATGTCGAAGTCGAGGCGGCCGTCTCCGTCGCCAATTGCCCCGCCGGTGACGGGATAGGGCAGCACCGTGGTCAAGAGATGGAGGGCTGTGTGGATGCGCATCCGGGCGAGGCGCGTCGGCCAGTCGATCGACGCCGTCACCACGTCGCCCGGCTTCGGCAGGTCCGCGCCCTCGGCGGGGACGTGGATGACCGTGGCCTTGTCGTCGCCATAGACCGCGGTGGCGATGGCGATTCGGCCGCCCGACGCCAGCGCGAGTTCTCCCTTGTCGCCAGGCTGTCCACCGCCCGTGGCGTAGAAGACCGTGCGGTCCAGCACGATTCCCCCGCGTTCATGGACTTCCAGCACCCGTGCGTCGCAGGAAGTCCGGTAGGCGTCGTCGCGGAACAGCAACTCGGTCGGCATGGCATTCCCTTTCGTCGCAGGGACCCTAGATCAACCCTGCGCTGCGGGAAATCGCGTTCTGGGGGCGTCGGACAACGGCTGGAGGGACCCGTTGGTTGGATTTTTGGTGGATCCGACCTCTGCGGAAACGGATTCATCAGGTTGAATACGTACATTGCCCGGGCTGCGGTGATCCGTCCGACTTGCAACCGCGTATGGCTTGATGAATACGATTGGACGACCGAACATCCGCTGTTTCTGGAAGGGCCGACCTTGACCTCGCCTTCGCTCATCAACACGCCGGCGCGCCCGCTCGACGAACTGATGGCCAGCTACGCAGCGGGAACGCTTTCGACTCCCCTGCAATGCCTTGTCGCCACGCACCTCGCCATCAAGCCCGAGAACCGCGGGTTCGTGTCGGCGATGGAGGACGTGTGCGGGCAGGCGATGGCTGAGATCCCGCCGGGGCCGGTGAGGGATCGCGATTCGAAGCTTGCGGCGATTTTCTCGGATGCCGGCGTCATGCCGTCCAAGCCGGCGGTGCAGTGCCCCATCGTTCCCGCGCCGCTCAGCCAGCTGCTCGGCCGGAAAGTCACGGACCTCCAGTGGCGCCGCCGCCTGCCTGGCATCAAGGAATTCGAGCTGTCGCATGCCGACGGGTCGGAAGCCAAGCTCTACTGGATCAATCCCGGCCGCGTGATGCCCTCCCACACCCATGAGGGCTCCGAGGTGACGCTCGTCCTGCGCGGCGGGTTCTCCGACCCGACCGGGCATTACCGCCGGGGCGACATCGCCATCGCCGATGCCGAACTCGACCATCATCCGCGAGCGGATGACGACGAGGACTGCATCTGCTTCGCAGTGATCGACGCTCCGCTTCGCCTCACCGGCCCGGTTGGCCGCATCGTCCAGCGCTTCTTCGGCCACTGACGGACCGAGGATCCCTCCCATGAGCGGCGAGTATCGCGCCAAGCCGGGCGAAGGGGTCGCGTGGGTGACCGGCGCCAGCTCCGGCATCGGACGGGCCGTCGCCCTCGAACTCGCCCGTCGTGGCTTCACGGTGGTGGCCACAGCCCGTCGCGAGAGCGAGTTGCAGGCGCTCGCCGCCGAACCTGCTGCCGCCGGCCGCATGCGCATCGAGATCGGCGACGTGACGGACGCCGCCCGCATCGCCGACATCGTGAACGGCATGGAGCAGCGGCACGGCCCGCTCTCGCTCGCCTTCCTCAATGCGGGCACGTACTTCCCGGACAAGGGCGTCGATTTCGACGCCGACCTGGTGAAGCGCACCTTCGACATCAACATCGGCGGCGTGGCCAACTGCCTCGAACCCGTGCTGAAAGTCATGAAGGCGCGTGGGCGCGGGCAGGTGGCCGTCAACGCCTCGGTCGCCGGCTATGGCGGCCTGCCGAAATCCGCCGCCTATGGTCCGAGCAAGGCCGCCCTGATCAACATGTGCGCCAGCCTTCGCTTCTCGCTGCGCTATGCAGGCATCACCATGCAGGTGGTCTGCCCGGGTTTCGTGGGGACCCCGCTCACCGCCAAGAACGACTTTCCCATGCCGTTCCTCATCCCTGCCGAGGACGCCGCCCGGCGCATTTGCGACGGCTTCGCCACCGGCGGTTTCGAGATCGCCTTCCCCAGGCGCATGGCCTGGCTTCTCAAGGCGCTGAACCTGCTGCCCTACCGGCTTTATTTCCCGATTGTGGGAAAGGCTCTCGGGCGGGTGTAGATCCCGACCTCGTTGCGAGCGCAGCCAGGCAATCCAGTTCTGCGCCTGGCGTTCTCTGGGTTGGTTCCTCGCTGCGCGCCTCGAAATGACGGGCGAAGCTGCTAGACGTCCCGCCGCGCGTCGATGATCCGCCGCAACTCGGCCTGCCGCGCCTCGTCGAGGGGGAAGCGCCACATCGTCGCGATCGCGCCGAGCTTCAGGAGGACGGGCAGCGCGGCATAGAGCAGCCCGAGCGCCGTGAGCCCGGCGGGTTCGAGACGGCCGGCGGCGGGGTCGAAGCCGAAGGCGCCGAGGACGGGAAAGGCGATTCCCACCGCGCCGGCCAGCGCGAGCTTCGTGGCCAGAGCCCAGATGGAGAGGTAGAGCCCAGCACGTTCCTCCCCGGTGGCGGCTGTGTCGACGTCGATCACGTCGGCCTGGATCGAGGCCGGGAGGATCACGTCAGCCCCCAGCGCGAAGCCCGTCACCACCACGACGGCGGAGAAGGCCCAGACGTCCCCCGGCCCAAGGAAGGGCGCCCCGAGGAAGGCGATGCAGGCCAGCAGCATGCCCCAGCACCAGGCGCGGTGCTTGGATGTTCGACGTGCGATGGACAACCAGAGCGGCACGCCCGCGATGCCGCAGACGAAGTAGAGCACGAGCAATGGTCCGGCAGAGTCGGGCGCCGCCAGGCGGTTCTGCACGAAGAAGAGGAACAGCGTCGCTGGCAACCCGTTGGCAAGGCCGTTGATGGCGAAGGCGAGCAGCAGCCTTCTGAAAGGGGCGTTGCGCGCCATGTGGCCGAGCCCCTCGACAAGGGAGATCGTCTCCGTCGAGCGCTCCTTGGGCTCCGGCACGCGCCAGGCGGCCACGAGCACCGCCACCGGCAGGCCGATGGCGATGACGGCGGCGAAGACCTTCAGCACCGCCGCCTCGCCCGCGATCCCGAGGGCCGGCAAGATGGCAGGCGTGGCGAGGGCGACGAGCGTCCCCGTCACCGTGAAGGCCTCGCGATAGGCCGTCACCCTGTTGCGCCCGGCATAGGACCGCGACAGCTCCGCGCCCCACGCCGTGTAGGGGATCAGGAGTGCCGTCCAGCCCAGCGAGAGCAGCGTGCCCCAGAGCGCGAGATGGCTGAGCCCCGCGCCGGAGGGCGGCACGAAGACCTCCCAGGCCGCGAGCGCCACGGGCGGCGTCGCTGCGACCAGCCATACCCGCCGTCGTCCCCATCGCGTCGCCGTCCGGTCGGCAAGCGCGCCGACCACCGGATCCGACAGCGCGTCGATGACCCGGACCGCCAGCAGCACCTGCCCCACGGCAGCGATAGGCAGGGCCAAGGCCTGCGCGTAGAAGGCGGGCACCAGCACATAGAAGGGCAGGGTGAGGAAGGCGAGCGGCAGGGCTGTTAGGCCATAGGCGAGCAGCACGCCGGCCGTAGGCTCCGCGCCGGTTTGCGCGGAGCGCGCAGGGGGGTGCGCCATGGTCAGTGCGGCTTGGCGTAGACGAGGTGGCGCACGTCGATGTTGCCGGAGCGGAATCCCGCCTCGCAATAAGCCAGGTAGTATTCCCACATGCGCCGGAACCGCTCGTCGAAACCGAGCGGCACGAGGTTCGGCCAGGCGGCGCGGAAGCGGTTGCGCCACTCCGCCAGCGTCTCGGCATAGTCGAGGCCGAACACTCGCTCGTGGTGCAGCGCGAGGCCGAAGCGCTCGCCGAGGTTCTTCATGATGCCGGGCGAGGGGAGCATTCCGCCGGGGAAGATGTAGCGGCGGATGAAGTCCATCTCGCGCCGGTAGGTCTCGAAGAAACGGTCCTGGATCGTGATGACCTGCAGCCCCGCCACGCCGCCCGGCTGCAGCCGCTGCGCCAGCTGCTCGAAATAAACGGGCCAGTAGCGCTCGCCGACCGCCTCGAACATCTCGATCGAAGCAATGCGGTCATAGACGCCTTTCTCGTCGCGGTAGTCCTGGAACTTGATCTCGACTTTATCGTTCAGGCCCTGCTCGAAGATCCGCTGGCGTGCGTAGTCATGCTGCTCCTTCGAGATGGTCAGCCCCGTCACCCTGCAGCCAATCGTCTTGGAAGCGTATTCCGCAAAGCCGCCCCAGCCGCAGCCGATCTCCAGTACGTGGTGGTTCGGGCCGATCATCGTTTTCTCGGCAAGCGCGTGATACTTGCGCATCTGGCCCTTGGCGAGGTCGTCATCGGTTGGGTGGTGGACCGGCGTCCCCTCGTCGAAGAGGGCGGCGGAATAGGTCATCGTTCCGTCGAGCCACTGCTCGTAGAAGCGGTTCCCGAGATCGTAATGCGCGTGGATGTTGCGTTTGGAACCGGCCTTGGTGTTGCGGTTCAGCCAATGGCGGAATTGCTGCCACGCGCGCACCAGCGGCTTGCCCTCCAGCATCTGAGCGATGAGCTCGTGGTTCGCGCAGAAGAGCTCGAGGAAGCGCGTCAGGTTCGGCGTTTCCCATTCGCCGCGCAGGTAGGCCTCGGCGATGCCAATGTCGCCCCCATCGGCGAAGCGCCGTGCGAAGGCGAGGTCGTGCACGATCAGCTCGGCGTCCGGCCCGGTCCTTTCGCCGCGGAACAGGAAGACACGGCCATCCGGAAGATGGACCTTCAGGGAGCCGATGCGGATGCGCGCCGCGAATTCCAGGGCCTTGCGGGCCGCGAAGGGCAGGTCGGCGACGTTGGCGCGGACCGTGGCGCGGGTCAGTTCGAGCGGCTCGGCAACGGCGGACGGGGGTCGATCCATGTCTGGCTCAGGCTCCCAGGGGAAAAGGGGGTCGTCGTCAAGGGTCCGGGGGTCGCCCCCGCGTTGGCGGGTCCCGGTCGCACCGGCGCAAGGCGCGGCGCGATGGACCCGTCGCCGTAGCTCACGGCCGGCGGCGGCGCGGGACGTGGAACGAGCCTCAGTCCCTTCAGCCAGAGCTTCAGGGCCTCCCAGTGGATCCCGGCGACGACGGTCGCCGTGAGCAACGGCACCGCTGCCAATGCTGCCAGAAGCGTACTGTCGGTCAAGGGCTTGCGCTGGCCCTTGAAAGTCGCGGCCAGCAGCGGACCGTCGTCGTCCGTCTCCAGGATGCGCACGGAGATGGTGTCAGTCGGCGGGCGCAACCGGAAGAGATAGCGCATGGCCATGCCGTTGAACGGCGACACGTAGAAGAGCTTGGCGCGCTCCTGGCGGAGGCCGGCCGCGCTGAGGTCGCCGGGCTCGATCGGCGCGACATAGCTGTGGTGCTGCCCGAACGTGTTGCGCACCTCGTAGATCACGCCCGCCAGCGCCCCGTCCACGCGATAGGCGTAGTAGACGGAGAGCGGGTTGAAGACGAGGCCAAGGAGGCGAGGGTAGCAGAGCAGCAGCACCCGGCCGCCCGTGATGTCGATGCCGGCCTCGCCGAGCAGGCGCTGGGCATGGGCGAGAAGGCTGCTCCCGTCGCGCGGGCCATGGTCCGCCTCATGGAAGCTCAGCAGGTTGCGCCGGTTGACCGAGAAGAGGCGCGAGCTCCCGCCGGCCTCCTCCAGCCGCCCCAGATCGATCAAAAAGTTGAACACGCTGTAGGTGAAGCGGTGCGGCACCGGCTTCATGCGGGCATGCATGACCTCGCCCCGGTAGAGCGAGGCGGCCTCGGATGGCGGCGCGAAGCCGCCGGCCGGCAGGCCCTTGGCAGCAGCGCTCACTCCGCGGCCTCCAGGACCTGGCGTGGCTCGCGCCAGGGCAGTGTGGCTCCGAGCTCCTCGGCTACGGCGAGGCCGGACTCGAGCCCGTCCTCGTGGAAGCCGTGGCGGACCCAGGCGCCACAGAACCACGTGCGGTTGCGGCCCTGGATGTCGGCAAGCCGCTTCTGCGCGGCGATGGCCGGCGCATCATACTGCGGGTGGGCGTAGGTGAAGCGGCCGAAGGTGAGGGCCGGATCAGGATCGCGCGGCGGGTTCAGCGTCACGAAGACGGGCTTCGACGGGTCGAGGTTCTGCAGCACGTTCATCCAGTAGGTGACGCAGAGGTCCGCCGCGGGGTCGTCGCCCTGCATCACGTTCCAGGCCGCCCAGGCACGCCTGCGGCGGGGCATGAGCGAGGGGTCGCGGTGCAGCCATACGGCGTTGTCGCGGTAGCGGATGGGCGAGAGCACGGCGCGTTCCTCCGGGGAGGCGTCGCCCAGAATGGCCAGAGCCTGGTCGGAATGCGCGGCCAGGATCACTTCGTCGTAGCGCTCGACACCGCCCCGGCTGTCGTGGATCTGGACCCCGGCAGGCGAGCGAAGAATGCGGGTGACGGCGGTGCCGAGGCGGGCCTTGTGGCGCCACGGCGCGGCAATCTTCTCGACATAGCGGCGGCTGCCGCCAACCACCGTCCGCCAGACCGGGCGGTCCCATTGCAGCAGGTGGTGGTTGCGGAAGAAGGCCACGAAGCTCTCCGCCGGGAAGGCCAGCATGGATTGCGGCGACATGGACCAGATCGCGGCGCCCATGGGGATCAGGTAGTCGTCGCGGAAGCGGTCGGAGAAGCGCCGGGAGGTCAGGTATTGCTGGAGCGAGAGGCCCGCCAGCGCGCCCGCCTTGCTGTCGCGCACCGCCTGCTTGTTGAACCGCAGCACCTCCAGCAGCATGCCGAGATAGCGCGGCGACAGGATGTTGCTGCGCTGGGCGAAGAGCCCGTCCACCACCTTGTAGGTCCGCCCGCACCATTCGAAGCCGCCGCCCCGTGCTGAGACCGCAAAGCTCATGTCGCTTTCCTGGGTCTCCACGCCGAGCCGGCGGAAGAGGGCCGTGAGGTTGGGGTAGTTCATCTCGTTGTAGACGATGAAGCCCGTGTCGACCGCCATCCTGGCGCCGTCATAGTCGATGTCGACCGTCGCGGAATGGCCGCCCAGCCGTTCGTCCTGCTCGTAGACCGTGACGTCGTGGGCCGTGCTGGTCGAGAGAGCATAGGCCGCGGCGTTGCCGGCAATGCCCGAACCGATGATGGCGATACGCATGGAATCCGTTTTTCTGAAGTGCGTCCTAGAGCTATACGGCCTCAATTCACATTCGGTTTCACGGATTCGATAGCCCCGAGTGCGCGATTTCTCGCCATGGCGTGATCGACGATGGGGCGAGGGTAACCCTGGCCGAGCCGGAGCCCCGCCGCGGAAAGCACCGCAGGTGGCGCCTCCCAAGGCTTGTGGATCCATTCAGCCGGCACGCCTGCCAGTTCAGGCACGAAGCGGCGGACGTAGTCGCCCTGTGGATCGAACTTCTCGCCCTGGCTGATCGGGTTGAAGATGCGGAAATAAGGTGCCGCATCCGCACCCGAGCCCGCCACCCATTGCCAGCTGGCGGCGTTGTTGGCGGGATCTGCGTCCACGAGCGTGTCCCAGAACCACTCTTCGCCTTGTCGCCAATCGACCAGCAGGTCCTTGATCAGGAACGAAGCGACGATCATCCGCACGCGGTTGTGCATCCAGCCGGTCTGCCAGAGCTGGCGCATGCCGGCGTCCACGATGGGGTAGCCGGTGAGGCCCTTCTGCCAGGCCGTCAGGCCTGCGGGGTCGCTGCGCCATGGGAAGGCGTCGAAGCGCGGCTGGAAATTCACCGTTGCGAGGTCGGGGTGGTAGAAGAGCAGGTGGTAGGAGAATTCGCGCCAGCCGACCTCCGACTGGAACTTGGCGAGATCGGAGGCGCTGGCCTTGGTCCGACCCTGGGCGACCGCGAAGGCCGCGGCGTGCCAGACCTGCCGCGGCCCGATCTCCCCGAAGCGAAGGTGCGGCGAGAGCGCGGATGTCGACGCCAGGTCCGGCCTGTCGCGCAGCGCGCCATAGCCCTTGAAGCCATCGTCCAGAAAAGCCGCTAGCCGCGCCTGGGCTCCTGCTTCCCCGGGCGTCCAGGCCTCGGCGAGCCCGCCCGACCAGTCGGGCCCGGTCGGCAGCAGGCCGAGATCCTCGATCGCCACGCCACCGAGATCGGCCAGCGAGGAAGGCGCGAGGCCGGTCAGCCTCGACGGTGCGGGGACGGGAGCGGGCGGCTCGCCGCCCGCGAGCGCGGCCCGCCAGAAGGGGCTGAACACCTTCAGGGGCGCGCCCGTCTTGCCCTTCACCGTCCAGGGCTCATGGAGCAGAGCCGCGTTGTGGCTCTCCGCAGCGATGTCGCGCTTGCGAAGCTCGGTCTTGATGTCGGCGTCGAGCTCACGCTCGGCAAGGCCGTAGCGTCGGTTCCAGCGAACGAGCGAAGCACTGACTTTTGCGGCGAACTCCGGCACGGCGATCGCCGCGGGCCCGCGCAGCACGAGGAGCGGCGCGCCAAGGCGCGACAGGTCGCGCGAGAGTGACGTCAGGGAGTGGTGGAGCCACCAGCGGCTCGCAGCGCCCATGGGTCGCGTGCCATCCTGCCGGTGCTCATGGACGTAGACGGAAATGACGGGACCGCCTGTCGCCGCGGCGGCCGAAAGCGCAGGGTTGTCTGCGAGGCGCAGATCGTCGCGGAACCAGACAACGACGGGACGCGGCATGCGGCGGGACCATGGTTGAGGTGGTGGCAGACCGGTCCGGCCGCCTTACGGGGTGCGATACGCCCGTCTCAGCGTCGCGGATCAGGCGGATGTGCGAGGACCTTTCGTGGGAATTGGCGCAGCTTCGGCCTTGAGCAGGTCGGCGACACTTGCTCTAAGGAAGACCGGCCTCCGCTCGCAATGCTGGCAGGCCGCCGACCGACAGGCCGGGGAATTTCCGGAGGAAGACTTCGCATGGCTGACAAGATGAATCCGGCCGCCCCTCACGCCCTGCCCGCGTTTCTCCCTGGCCCCGATGGCAGCGACACCTTGCTGGTCGTCGTCGGTCTTTTCCTGCTGTTCTCGGTCTTCTTCGTCGGCGTGCTCTTCCTGCGTCTGCACACGCTCCCCGAGCGGATGGCGCACAAGTCGGAGAAGCTGCAATTCGAGATCGTCGCGGTGCTGGGGCTGATCGCCCTGTTCACGCACATGCACATCTTCTGGATCGCCGGCCTGCTGCTGGCGATGATCGACCTCCCGGACTTCGCCTCGCCGCTCGGCCGCATCGCCCGCGCCCTCGAGAAGCTCGCCGGCATCAAGCCGAACAAGCGGGACCGTGAGGAATATGACGGCAACCCCACCGTGGAGGCCGAGGCGCGCCTCCTGCCGAGCCACCACCACGTGGCGTCGCCGAGCCCCCCGCCGGCTGCCGCCACGCCCGCCGCCGAGACGAGGAGCTGAGCCATGCTGGAACTGCTGCTCTGCTCGCTGCTTACCGTTTTCCCCGACTATCTCTATCGCCGCTACGGGCAGGGGAAGCGCTTCGGCAAGGAGATCACGCTCTATTCGGTCTGGTTCGAGCTGCGCTACGGCATCATCGGCTGCCTGATGCTCACCGTCGCCCTGATCACCGTGATCTTCTACTACCACCCGACCACGACCAACGTGACCTCCTTCTTCCGCACGGTGCCGATCGTGCCCGAGACGAACGGCCGCGTGGCGGAGATCTATGTGCGGGGCAGCGGCAAGGTGGAGAAGGGCCAGCCCATTTTCCGGCTCGACGACACCGCACAGACGGCGGCGGTCGAGACCGCGCAGAAGCGCATCGCCGAGGTCGAGGCATCGATGGTGGTCGCGCAAGCCGACCTGCTCGCCGCGGACGGCCAGATCGTCCAGGCCCAGAGCGCCTACCAGCAGGCTCTCGACGAGCTCGAGACGAAGCAGGAGCTCAACAAGCGCAACACGGACATCGTGGCCAAGCGAGAGATCGAGAGGCTGCAGAACGTCGTGGACCAGCGCCAGGGCGGCGTGGACGCCGCGAAGGCGGCCAAGCAGGCGGCGCAGTCGCGGCTTGCGACGCTGCTTCCGGCCCAGAAGGCGAGCGCCGAGGCGGCGCTGGCCCAGGCCCAGGCGGAACTGGCCAAGACCGTGATCCGCGCCGGCGTCACCGGCCGGGTCGAGCAGTTCGCGCTGCAGGTGGGCGACATCGTCAACCCCTTCGCCCGCGCGGCCGGCGTCCTGATCCCGGAAAATGCTGGGCGCAAGGCGCTGCAGGCCGGCTTCGGCCAGCTCGAGGCGCAGGTGCTGCGCGTCGGCATGGTGGCCGAGGCGACCTGCATCTCCAAGCCCTGGGTCGTGATCCCCATGGTGATCACGAGCGTGCAGGACTACATCGCCGCCGGCCAGTTCCGCGGCGGCGAGCAACTCATCGATGCCCGGCAGGTGCAGGCGCCCGGCACGATCCTGGTCGTCATGGAGCCTCTCTACGAAAACGGGCTCGACGGCGTGACGCCTGGCAGCAGCTGCGTGGCCAACGCCTATACGAGCAACCACGAGGCCTTGCAGAACCCGAATCTCGGCAGCCTGCAGCGTTTCGGCCTGCACGCCATCGACACCGTGGGCTTCGTCCACGCCATGCTGCTGCGCATCCAGACCCTGTTGCTGCCGATCCAGACGCTGGTCTTCTCCGGGCACTGACCGCGCCCTTTTTCCGGAGAACAAACCGACTCCTCCCGCGTTGGGCCGCATCGACAACGCAAGGAGATGCCTGATGAAAGTTCTCGGTGCGACTGTTCTCGCCGCTGCGCTGACCCTCGGCGCCCCGCTCGCCTTTGCCCAGAGCTCGGGCAGCAACAGCACGACCATGGGCGGCTCGAACATGAGCGGCGCCAACCAGCAGGGGAGCGGCGCGGCGACCAAGATGCCGCAGGCGGGCGACGCCAATTCCGGCAGCTCTGGCGGGGGCAACACGGGAGTCGACACGACGGGCTCGACGACCCACAACTCCAATTGCGCGGACGTGCGCGCCAATCCCTCGAAGTACTCAGCCGATATCATCGCCGGCTGCCGCTGACGCGCCGGCCCTTCCTGCACGGCCCCGGCTTGCGCCGGGTCCGTTTGCCTGAGCCCTCCACCCTCTCGACGGCCGCCATGCCCGGTGGCACTGTCCCGGCCGATGGACAGCACCGACCTTTCCGACGACGTCGCAAGCCTGGAGCGCCGCATCGAGGACCTCGCCGCCTCGGCCGAGCGCTCGCGTCGTCTTGCCTTGATCGCGCGGGTTTCGGCCACGGCGGCGGGGCTCTGGCTGGTGGCGGGCACGTTCGCGCTCGTCCCCCTGGAGGCGACGGGCCTCGTCATGGCGATCGGGATCGTGCTTGGCGGCATCGTGCTCGCCGGCTCCAGCCGCAGCACGGCCGATGAACTCGACGCGACGATCCGCAAGGCGGAGGCGGAGCGCTCCCGACTGATCGACAGCATCGACCCATCGCCGGTCGATCCCCGCTTCGAGGCCATCGAGCCGCTGAGCCGCACGCTGCACTGAGCGACTGCTACGCCAGTGGTCGCGCGCCACGCCTGCTCTAATTCATCCTTCAGTCAGTCCAAACGCCCGACGTCTCAGTCGGTCGCGGAGGCTGCGAGCCACCGAGAGGGAAGCCAGAATGGCCATTCACATCGCCTATTGCAGAGCTTGAGGCTACGACAAGCAGGCCCTCCGTGTGAGGGCCCGGCTGCAGGAACACGGCGTCGCCGACGTCACCATGACCCCCGGCACGTCCGGACAGTTCGACGTGATCAAGGACGGCCGGCTGCTCTACTCGAAGCGCCTCATGGGACGCTTCCCCGTCGACACGGAAGTCGACCATTGGGCCAGCACCGGCCAGCCTGAGGCCGCCTTCGCGAAGGTCGCAGGACAGAGTTGATCTGGGAGCGCGGGTCCCGGCCCGCGCTCTTTTCATGGCGAGCCACGTTCGAACCGACGTGCGGGCCGGAGGCCCTCGCTCCGTCTTGCGGAATCCATCGACGTCCATCATCCCGTCACCTTTCCGCGTCACTCCAACTTGGTCGTGAGCGCAAACGTGCCGCGTTGCGCCGAGGTGCAATTGGCCGTAAGCGCTGCCTTACGCCGTGTCCCGGGGATGGTAGACTACGGCTTTATCAGGCGAGCAAATTGGAAGGACACGATGGACGTCGACAGCAAGTGCCCCTTCACGGGCGGGATGCGCGCCCACAAGAACCGCGACTGGTGGCCCAACCAGCTGAGCCTCACGGTTCTCCACCAGCACTCCCCCCTGTCCGATCCGCTCGGCAAGTCGTTCGACTATGCCAAGGCTTTCAAGTCCCTCGACCTCGATGCCGTCATCGCGGACCTCAAGGCCCTGATGACGCAGTCCCAGCCATGGTGGCCGGCCGACTTTGGCCACTATGGACCGCTCTTCATCCGCATGGCCTGGCACAGCGCGGGCACCTACCGCATCGCCGATGGCCGCGGCGGCGCCGGGGCGGGGCAGCAGCGCTTCGCCCCGCTCAACAGCTGGCCGGACAACGCCAACCTCGACAAGGCCCGCCGCCTCCTGTGGCCCATCAAGCAGAAATACGGCCAGTCCATCTCCTGGGCCGACCTGATGATCCTCACCGGCAACGTCGCCCTGGAGACCATGGGCTTCAAGACCTTCGGCTTTGCCGGCGGCCGCGCCGACGTGTGGGAGCCGGAGGAGGACATCTACTGGGGCCCGGAGGGCAAGTGGCTCGCCGACGAGCGCTATAGCGGCGACCGCGAACTCGCGAACCCGCTCGGCGCCGTGCAGATGGGCCTCATCTACGTCAATCCCGAGGGGCCCAACGGCAAGCCGGACCCGGTCGCCGCGGCCCGCGACATCCGCGAGACCTTCCGCCGCATGGCGATGAACGACGAGGAGACGGTGGCCCTCATCGCCGGCGGCCACACCTTCGGCAAGACCCATGGCGCGGGCGACGCCGCCCTCGTCGGCCTCGAGCCCGAGGGCGCCAGCATCGAGGAGCAGGGCCTCGGCTGGACCAGCAAGTACGGCAAGGGCCACGGCAGCGACACCATCACCAGCGGCCTCGAGGTCACCTGGACGACGACGCCGACCAAGTGGAGCAACAATTTCTTCGAGAACCTCTTCGCCTATGACTGGGAGCTGACGAAGAGCCCGGCCGGCGCGCACCAGTGGACGCCGAAGGGCGGGGCAGGGGCGGGCACCGTTCCCGACGCGCATGACCCCTCCAAGCGCCACGCGCCGTCCATGCTGACCACGGACCTCGCGCTGCGCTTCGACCCCGCCTACGAGAAGATCTCCCGCCGCTTCCTGGAGAAGCCGCAGGATTTCGCCGACGCCTTCGCGCGCGCCTGGTTCAAGCTCACCCACCGCGATATGGGCCCGGTGGCGCGCTACCTCGGCCCGCTCGTGCCGAAGGAGACTCTGATCTGGCAGGATCCGATCCCCGCCCTCGACCACAAGCTGGTCGATGCGCAGGACATCGCGGCCCTCAAGGCGAAGGTCCTGGCCTCCGGCCTCAGCGTGCCGCAGCTCGTTTCGGCCGCCTGGGCGTCGGCCTCCACCTTCCGCGGCTCCGACAAGCGCGGCGGGGCCAACGGCGCGCGCATCCGCCTCGCGCCGCAGAAGGACTGGGACGTCAACGACCCCGCCCAGCTGGCCCCGGTGCTGAAGACGCTCGAGGGCATCCAGAAGGACTTCAATGCGGCCCAGACGGGCGGCAAGAAGATCTCCCTGGCCGACCTCATCGTGCTCGGCGGCTGCGCGGCCATCGAGAGCGCTGCCAAGGCGGGCGGCCACGACGTCACGGTGCCCTTCACGCCCGGCCGCATGGACGCGTCGCAGGACCAGACCGATGTCGAGTCCTTCGCGCCGCTGGAGCCGACCGTGGACGGGTTCCGCAACTACGCCAAGGGCCGTCAGTGGCTCTCGCCCGAGGAGGCGCTGGTCGACCGCGCCCAGCTCCTGACGCTGACCGCACCGGAAATGACGGCGCTCGTCGGCGGCCTGCGCGTGCTCGGCGCGAATGCCGGAGGCGCGAAGGAAGGCGTCTTCACCGCCCGCCCGGGCGTGCTGACGAACGACTTCTTCGTCAACCTGCTCGACATGGGCACCGCCTGGATGCCCAAGTCGGGCGCGGACGGCGTCTACGAGGGCCGCGACCGCGCCTCGGGCGCCCCCAAGTGGACGGCGACCCGCGTCGACCTGATTTTCGGATCGCACTCGCAGTTGCGCGCTTATGCGGAGGTCTATGCCTGCGCCGATTCGCCCTCGAAGTTCGTGGGAGACTTCGTGGCGGCCTTCGCCAAGGTGATGGACCTCGACCGCTTCGACCTGAAGGGCTGAGGCAGGCAGGCATTCAATCAAAAAAGGGCGGCGATCCCGTGGGACCGCCGCCCTTCTTCTTTCGTCTGCCTGGGGCGGCTCAGCCCCGGCCCGTGACGGGCTCCTCGAGATCGGCGCTGATCCAGCGGTACAGGAAACCGCCGATGGCGCCGCCCAGCAGCGGGGCCACCCAGAACAGCCAGAGCTGCGCGAGCGCCCAGCCGCCCACGAAGAGCGCAGGGCCGGTGCTGCGGGCCGGATTCACGGAGGTGTTGGTGACGGGGATGCTGACGAGATGGATCAGCGTCAGGCCAAGGCCGATGGCGATGGGTGCGAAGCCGGCCGGCGCGCGGCCATGCGTGGCCCCCATGATGATGAAGAGGAAGGCCGCGGTCATCACGACTTCCATGAGGAAGGCCGCCCCGAGGCCGTAGCCGCCGGGCGAGTGCTCGCCATAGCCGTTCGAGGCGAAGCCCTTCGCCACGTCGAATCCCGCAGCGCCGCTCGCGATGACATAGAGCACCGCCGCGCCGACCGCCGCGCCGATCACCTGGGCGATCCAGTACGGCACGACCTGGCTCGCCGGGAAGCGTCCGCCCGTGGTCAGCCCGAGAGTCACCGCGGGGTTCAGATGGCAACCCGAGATATGGCCGATGGAATAGGCCATGGTGAGCACGGTGAGGCCGAAGGCGAAGGAGACGCCGAGCAGGCCGATGCCCACCTGGGGAAACGCGGCCGCCAGGACGGCGCTGCCGCAACCGCCAAAGGTAAGCCAGAAAGTGCCGATCGCTTCGGCGGTGAGCTTGCGCATCATCGTAGGGGTTTCCTCCTTATGTCCGTCCCGCACGCTTCAGCAGATAGAGGCGACCATGCAACCGTGCAGGAGCCGTTTGAAGTTTTTTAACCCTAGCGGCACGGAGGACGGGGTACCAGAGGTTGAGTTGCCGAGGCTCGACTTAACGGAGCCCGTGAAGCGCGAAACCCGCGGCCATGGTTAACGCCGGGGCCTCTCCCGACGCCAAGCGGGGCACGCTCGGGACAGCGAACCTTGTGCGGCCTTTCACGTTGGGCGGGGCAAAGGGCGCCGCGTCCCGCCGCGCCCCCGATCCCGAGAGGTGCAGCATGCGCACGATCCTTCTCGCCGCCGGCGCCCTGGCTCTGGTGCTCACCAGCGCGGCGACCGCCGAAGCCCGATCGAAAAGCCATCACTCCCGCCACGGGTCGCTCCGCGCCCGCAGCCATCACGCGCATGCGAGGCCATGGTACTTCGGCCGGTCCCAGGACTGGGCCGCAGCACCGCGCGCCTATCGGCGCGACCGGGCCGATTTCGACGGCTGGGTCACGGACAAGGGCATTCGATGAGCAGATCCTGATGGCGCCGAGCTGAACGCCAGCCCAGGTCGGCGCGGAACCGGCGCCTCGACGACGACGTGACAGGAAAATGCGCTAAGGGCTTGGAAAGGTTGGCTCCCCGACCTGGACTCGAACCAGGGACAATTCGATTAACAGTCGAATGCTCTACCAGCTGAGCTATCGGGGACCGTCTGGCGAAGCGGGGATTACATCATGTGCGGGCGGGGGCGCAACCCCCTCGCGCGGAATTCCGCAGGAGACGCGGCGGGCGCGGCGGCGGTCGGTCTCGGGGAGGCCGCCGCTCGACACGAAAGTCGTTGCCGATCCCGGTGCGCGTTGCTATCACGACCGCGCCGGCGCCCTCGATGGCGCCGTCGTCGCGATGGCCTCGTGGCGGAGTGGTTACGCAGAGGACTGCAAATCCTTGCACCCCGGTTCGATTCCGGGCGAGGCCTCCACCGATCTCCCGATCGTCCCGCCAGCTCCGTCCCGCACCTGCGAGCATCGTGCTGACCGCGACCGCGACAGCCCATGGTCGCGCTTGCGTTTTGCGGCGCGCTGCCTGACAAACCCTCCCGGATGACGGGCCCCGAGCGGCCCCTGACCTGCCTGGAGAGCGCCATGTCCGATTTCGCGTTGCAGCGCCGCATGATGGTGGACTGCCAGCTGCGGACCTACGACATCACCGACGGCCGCGTCCTCGACGTGATGGGCGAGCTGCCGCGCGAGCGATTCGTGGCGTCTTCGGACCAGGTGATCGCCTATTCCGACCAGCCTGCGGCGGCCAGCGACGGTCCGCGCGGGCCCACGACACGCTACCTTCTCACCCCGATGGTGCTCGCCCGCCTCGTGCAGGCCGCGCGGGTGGGCGACGGCGAGCGCGTCCTCGATGTGGCGACGGGCACGGGGTACGGCGTCGCCCTGGCCCAGCGACTGGGAGGGACCGCCGTGGGCATCGACTCCGACGCCAGTCTGGTGGCGCAGGCGAAGGCGTTGCTCGCGGATCTCGCGCCGGGCGGAGAGGTCGTGCAGGGTCCGCTCGAGAAGGGTCTCGCTGCGCGCGCGCCCTTTGACGTCATCATCGTCGAGGGCAGCTTCGAGGTGGAGCCCGAGGCGCTCTTCGCCCAGCTCGCCGATGGCGGGCGGCTGGTGGGCGTGAAGGGGACGGGGCGCGCCGGGCGCGCGATGCTCTACCGCAAGTCCGGTGACGTGGTCAGCGGCCGACCCATCTTCGATGCCGCCGCCCCGGTGCTTGCCGCTTTCCAGCGCGCCCCGGCTTTCGTGTTCTAAACGTTCTGTAAATCGGGCCGGACTGTCACTTTTTTGCGGCACTCTCGAACAAACTGGGTCTGCAGGGTTCAAGGCTAGCCGTTGTCAGGTTACGCTAATCGCAGGGACGAAATATTCACTCGTCCCGTGCATTGATCTTGGCGAGTCGGGCGGTCTTCGGATCAGCCAGTGAGCAGGCGGGTGGGCTACTTGGTGACAAGAACCTCGAAGACGATCCGCGCGGCGCTGCTGTTGAGCGTCGCGTTGGGCGCCATGGGTCCCAGTGTGGCGAGCGCCGAGACGATCGAGAGCGCGCTCGCCAAGGCATATGGCGGCAACCCCCAGCTCAATGCGTCCCGCGCCAACGTGCGGGTCACCGACGAAAACGTGCCGCGCGCCCTGTCAGGGTACCGGCCGAAGGCCAATGCGTCCGCAGACGTCGGGCTGAGTGGCACCGACAATCGGTTCGGCACCGGCTCCTGGCTCAACACCAAGACCTTCCCGCGCGGCGCCGGGGTCCAGGTGACCCAGACTCTCTACAATGGTGGCCGGACCGGCAACTCGGTTCGCCAGGCCGATGCCGGCGTGCTCCAGGCCCGCGAGCAGATGCGCGTAGCCGAGCAGGCTGTCCTGCTCGACGGCGCGACCGCCTACATGGACGTGCTGCGCGACACCGCGATCCTCAACCTGCGCAACAACAACATCGACGTCCTCGAGGAGCAGCTTCGCCAGACGCGCGACCGCTTCAGCGTGGGCGAGGTGACCCGCACCGACGTGGCGCAGGCCGAGGCCCGTCTCGCCCAGGCGCGGTCGGACGCGAGCGCCGCGGCCGGCAACCTCAAGTCCAGCCTGGCGCGCTACCGCCAGGTGATCGGTGTCGAGGCCAAGCAGCTCGCGCCCGCGAAGGCTCTCGACTCGGTTCTCCCGCGGACGCTGGACCAGGCCGTGCTTCTCTCGCAGCAGGAGCATCCCTCGGTCCTCGCGGCGCTGCACGCCGTCGACGCCGCTGAGCTGCAGGTGAAGCTCGTCGAGGGCGAACTGCTCCCCTCGGTCGGCCTGGCCGGCACGTTGACCCATCGGTGGGACGCCAACCAGTCGAACCTGGAGCAGAACACCGCGACGATCTCCGGCACCCTGTCCGTGCCGATCTACGAAGGCGGCGAGGTCTATGCCCGCGTCCGCCAGTCCAAGGAGACGCTCTCGCAGCGGCGCATCGAGGCCGACCAGGCCCGCGACGTGGTGCGCCAGAACACGGTGTCAGCCTGGGGCCAGCTCGAGGCGACCCGCGAGCGCATTACCGCTTCCCAAGCGCAGATCCAGGCTTCCGAAATCGCGCTCAACGGCGTGCGCGAAGAGGCGAAGGTCGGCCAGCGCACCACGCTCGACGTGCTGAACGCGCAGCAGGACCTGCTGACGGCGCGCGTGTCGCTGGTGACCGCCCAGCGCGACCGGGTCGTCGCGTCCTACGCGCTGCTGTCGGCGGCGGGACGCCTCTCGGCGACCAACCTGCGCCTTGCGGTGCAGGAGTACCAGCCGAAGGTCCACTACGAGCAGGTCCGCGACAAGTGGATCGGGCTGCGCACGCCGGACGGCCAGTAAGCCCGGCCGGAGGCGGGGGCCATGCCGTCCGCCTCCTTTGGCCAATCGGCCATATCTTTCGGAATACAGAGGAATTTGCGCGGCGCGCTTGCGCCGTCTGCAAGCTCACCCATACTTGAAGAGGGCAGGGCCGATCGCGATGCGGGCGATTCGTCCTTGTGTCCCGTTGGTCGCACGGACAGGCATCGATGAGCGCCAGCCTGAAGGCGAACGAGCCCTCCATGGAGGAGATCCTGGCGTCGATCCGCCGGATCATCGCCGACGATGGCGGCGCTCCTGCCGCTTCTCCACCGGCGGCGCCTGAGCCGGAACCGGAGTTGCCGGCCGACGAGGATCTCGACGTGCTCGACCTCGCGACGGTCGCGCCCGCGGAACCCCTCATCAAGCCCGTCGATCTCGAGCCGCTCCCGCAGAGCGTCGACATGGACGAGGACATCGAGTTCCGGGTGGTCGACGACGAGCCGCCGCCGGCTCCCGTGAAGCCTGCGCCTGCTCCGCGCCAGGCGCCGCCGCCCCCGCCTCCCGCGGCGGAGGACGAACCGGACGAGAGCCTGCTCTCGGCGGCCGTGGGAGCTGCGGTCTCGTCGTCCTTCCAGGGACTCTCCGCGATGCTGATGCCGCAGAACGCGCGCACGCTGGAGGACCTCGTCAAGGAAATGATGCGGCCGATGCTGAAGAGCTGGCTGGACGAGAACCTGCCTGCCCTCGTCGAGCGACTCGTGAAGGCCGAGATCGAGCGCGTCGCCCGCGGTCCGCGAGGCTGAGCGCCAGCGCCCGGACACCCGTGCGCGCGGCCCCTGCGTTGACTTGACCCTTCCGGTCGGCTTTCTACGCGCCGGGGCGGCTATTGCCGCCTGGCCCGCGAGACGAGTTCCGACATGCAAGAGCCTCTGCAAGACACGCTCCCCGAGTCCCAGATGGACAAGACGTTCGATCCCTCCGCCGTGGAGGGTCGCATCGCCGGTCTGTGGGAGGAGCAGCAAGCCTTCAGGGCCGGCAGGGCCGACCGGCGCGACGCCGCGCCCTACACGATCGTCATCCCCCCGCCGAACGTGACGGGCTCGCTCCATATGGGGCACGCGCTCAACAACACGCTGCAGGACATTCTCTGCCGCTTCGAGCGCATGCGCGGGCGCGACGTGCTCTGGCAGCCGGGCACGGACCATGCGGGCATCGCCACGCAGATGGTGGTCGAGCGCCAGCTCATGGAGCGCCAGCTCCCCGGCCGCCGCGAGATGGGCCGCGAGGCGTTCCTGGCGCGCGTGTGGGAGTGGAAGGCCGAATCGGGCGGCGCGATCGTCAACCAGCTCCGCCGGCTCGGCGCTTCCTGCGACTGGAGCCGAGAGCGCTTCACGATGGACGAGGGCCTGTCGCGCGCCGTCCTCGAAGTGTTCGTCGAGCTGCACCGCAAGGGACTGATCTACAAGGACAAAAGGCTGGTCAACTGGGACCCGCGCTTCCAGACCGCGATTTCCGACCTCGAGGTCATGCAGGTGGAGAAGAAGGGCAGCTTCAAGTGGGAGCGGCCTGAGCCCGAAGCCGAGAACCCCGCGCCGCTCGACCTCGCGGCCCTGCGCAAGGTGCTGGACCGCGACGCCAGCGGCCACCTCTACTACTTCGACTACCCGCTGGAGGGGGCGACCTACGACCCCTCCGATGCCGGCACCTTCATCCGCATCGCGACGACGCGCCCCGAGACCATGCTGGGCGATACGGCCATCGCCGTGCATCCGGAGAACGAGCGGCTGAAGCACCTCATCGGCCGCAACGCCGTGCTGCCGCTCGTCGGGCGCGTCATCCCGATCGTCGCCGACGATTACGCCGATCCGGAGAAGGGCACGGGCGCGGTGAAGATCACCCCGGCTCACGACTTCAACGACTTCGACGTCGGCAAGCGCCATGGCCTGCCGCTCATCAACGTTCTGGACGGCGAGGCGCAGATCTTCCTCACGGGCAACGAGGACTTTCTGCGCGGCGCCTCGCCCGAGGCCGAGACGATGGCGCTCTCCGGCCTCGACCGCTTCGAGGCGCGCAAGCGCATCGTCGGGCTGATGGCCGACCGCGGCCTGCTCGCGAAAGTCGAGACGACGGCGCACACCGTGCCTCACGGTGACCGCTCCAATGTCGTCATCGAGCCCTGGCTTACCGACCAGTGGTACGTCGACGCCAGGACGCTTGCGCAGCCCGCGCTCGCGGCCGTGCGCGACGGCCGCACCAGGTTCGTGCCGGAGAACTGGGAGAAGACCTACTTCCAGTGGCTGGAGAACATCGAGCCCTGGTGCGTCTCGCGCCAGCTCTGGTGGGGCCACCAGATCCCGGCTTGGTATGGGCCCGACGGCACCGTCTTCGTCGAGAAAAGCGAGGAGGAGGCCAGGGCCGCCGCCCGCAGGCACTACGGCTCCGACGTCGCCCTCAAGCGCGACGAGGACGTGCTCGACACCTGGTTCTCCTCCGCGCTCTGGCCCTTCTCGACGCTCGGCTGGCCGGACGCCACGCCGGAGCTGAAGCGCTACTACCCCACCGACGTGCTCGTCACGGGCTTCGACATCATCTTCTTCTGGGTCGCTCGGATGATGATGATGGGGCTTCAGTTCATGGACCGCGTGCCGTTCCACACGGTCTACATCCACGCCCTCGTCCGCGACGAGAAGGGGGCGAAGATGTCGAAGTCGAAGGGCAACGTCATCGATCCCCTCGAGCTTATCGACAGCTACGGCGCGGACGCGCTGCGCTTCACGCTTGCCGCCATGGCCGCGCAGGGCCGCGACATCAAGCTCTCGCGCCAGCGCGTGGAGGGCTACCGCAACTTCGCGACCAAGCTCTGGAACGCCGCGCGCTTCGCCGAGATGAACGGCTGCGCGCGCGTGGACGGCTTCGATCCGGCCGACGTGAAGCTCGCCTTGAATCGCTGGGCGCTCGGCGAATACGGCAAGGCCGTCGGCGAGGTCACCGCCGCCATCGAGGCCTATCGCTTCAACGACGCCGCCAACGGGGCCTATCGCTTCGTCTGGAACACGTTCTGCGACTGGGTGCTTGAGCTCTCAAAACCCGTCTTCGCCGGGGAGAACAAGGCCGCGGCCGCAGAGACGCGCGCGACCGTGGCCTACCTGCTCGACGGCATCGCGGCCCTGCTGCACCCGTTCATGCCCTTCATCACGGAGGAGCTCTGGCGCATCAAGGGCGGGCAGGGCCCGGCGCGCACCTCGATCCTGGCCCTGGCCCCCTGGCCCACGCCGCCCGCCCTCGATGCGGCCGAGGCCGAGGCCGAGATTGGCTGGCTGGTCGACCTCGTCACGGAGATCCGCTCGGCCCGCTCGGAGACGAACGTGCCCGCGGGCGCGCAGGTGCCCTTGGTGCTCGTCGGCGCCAGCGGGCAGACGCGGGCGCGCGCCGGTCGCTGGGGCGACATGCTGCGTCGCCTCGCCCGACTGTCCGAAATCGGCTTCGCCGATGGGGCGCCGGCCCAGTCCGTCCAGGTGGTCGTCCGTGGCGAGGTCGCGGCCCTGCCGCTGGCCGGCATCGTCGACATCGCCGCCGAGACCACGCGCCTGCGCAAGGAGATCGCGCGGCTCGAAGGGGAGATCGCCAAGATCGACGCCAAGCTCGGCAACGCCGACTTCATGGCGCGCGCCCCCGAGGAGGTCGTCGAGGAGCAGCGCGAGCGCCGCGACGAGGCCGAAGCCCGGCTCGCCAAGCTCCGCGAGGCTCTGGCCCGGCTGGAGGGGTGAGGGAGCGGTCTGTCTGAGCGCGTCCCACCGTCATCCCTGACGCCGTGCCGTGCCACCCGCTGCGCTGCAGACCCGGGACCCAGGACAACCGGCATCGATGTCCTCGATCCCGGCCGTCCGCTGCGCTTAGCTGGGATGACGGCGGCGGCGCGGCGATGAGCGTGAATGACCCAGCGCTGCGGCGGGATGACGCATGGGTTTTAGCTCTTTCGTGACACCTGCAGGCCAGGATGAGGCGTCTTTGCCCATCCGGAGTTGCCCGTGTCCGCCTCAGCCCAACCCGTCGCTCTCGCCCCGCTCATGGACGTGGTCCGTCACGCCGGTGGCTCGGGCGGGGTGTCAATGACCCGTGAGGACCTCCTCGAACTCCGCAGGATCCTCTGCGCCGGCCATGGCCCGATCACGCGGGGCGAGGCTGAGGCCCTCATGGATCTCGCCGAGGCGACGGCCGGACAGCCCGTCGACGCCGCCTATGGGGAGCTTCTGGCCCGCGCCGTCGGCAACCACCTGCTGGGCGAAAGCTGCCGCGCAGTACCGGAGGTGCGCGAAGCGCTTCGGCGCGAGCGCTGGCTGGACGAGCGCGTGCCGCTGACGGGCGGGGTGCGCCGCGTATTCTCCCGCGTTCTCACGTGCGTAATCTCCGGCGACGGGTTCATCGACGCCGGCGGCGGCTGGCTGGCGCAGGGCGCGGCGGACGCCATTCTCGACGCAGTTCTCGGATCTGGTGATGTGATCGACAGCGCAGAGGCGGCATGGCTGAGGGAGCGCCTCGCGCGCGGCGCTACCACAAATCCGGCCTTGGCGTCCTTGCGCTTCTTCCTGCGCGGCGAGCCGATGGTCGAGCAGCGTCTCGCCAAGGTCGCCTGACGGCGGTCAGGCCGACGGCGCCCAGCCGTCGATGAAGCGCTGTTTCCGCAGGAAGGCCAGCAGGCGCGTCCTGAACAGGCTGCTGCTGGCGTCGAGCGTCGGGACCGTGCCTGAAGGCACGATGGCGTCGGCCAATTCGGGCCAGGGGGAAGCCTTGAACCAGGCCTTGTAGGCCAGCGCGAAGCGATGGTCGCCCCGCCAGCCCGGTTCCCAGGGCTTGGGACGGTTCACGAAGTGATGCACCACCGGCTTCACCTCGTCCTCGAGGTCAAGAAGCTGGAAGTCCCCCATGAAGTTGTAGCGCGGTGAAAGAGGCGCGAAGTCGCCGTGCACGACCGCGTTGAGCGCGCTCTGCTCCAGGAAGGAGCAGCGGTCAGGATGCGCCGCCAGGAAGGCAGTGGCCGCGCCGGGAACGTCGAGCTTCTGCCAGACGTGACGGTCGACCAGCGTCAGGCCGTTGTTGAAGTAGAGCGTGGTCGGCCCCAGCCCGAGGCGGGCGCGATAGGCCTTGAATTCCGGCGTCAGCGGGCCGTCCTCGAGATCCTTCAGGAGGATCATGTCGAGGCAGGCGGCCAGAGGCTTGCCACCGAGATCGAGCGAGGCGAGGGCGGCGAGGCCGGGACGTCCGATCCTGAGGTCGGCGTCCATCGAGACGAACCGGTCGTATTTCTCGTCGAGCACGCGATGAAGGGCGAGCCGCCGGTTCACGGCCGAGGTGAAATGGCCGCGCGTGGGCAGCCCGGCCACATGCTTCTCCCAGTCGACGAAGACGAGCTCGAAACGCCGACGCAAATCCGGATCGAGGTCCTCGAACCCTTCCGCGACGTCGCTCTCCTCGCACAGCACGAGCACGTCGAAGGCGTCCGCGTCCTCCTGCGCCAGGAGGCTCGCCACGGTGAACATGGCCGGCCGGAAATAGAGCGAATCCGGCGTCAGGCAGACGGCGAGGCGGGCAGTCGAGGCAGCCACGGCGATTTCCGACAGGGAGCACCCGCGCAGCCCGCGGGTCCTATCGACAGATCACTCCAACCGCCATTCGTCAATGGCGTAAGCCGCGGGCCTCGCCGGGCATCGCTTCACCCGGATTCACCGGCAAGCAACCATTCCCGCTGGGTCCTGCTTAACCTGAATGCCTGTTAGGATCCGTTCGTTAATTGTCTAGAAAAAACAAGGTATTAATCGTTAACGCGATCGGTCTCGCCACCGCCTTGCTCCACGCGAGTCTCGGGTACAGAAGATGATCGCTAGCCGAATTCAGCCCATCGTCGTCCGGATGATCGAGAAGCAGTCGATCGCCGTCGACGATGTCAGGGACCTGCAGGCCGCAGTCGAGGACGGCGGCTTCGTCACCCCGGAGGAAGCGGAGGCGCTGCTCAGTGCCGAACGCCTCGTGCCAGTCGCCTGCGCGAGCTGGGGCGAGTTCTTCGTGGAGGCGCTCACCGCCCATCTCGTGTGGGAGTGCCGCCCGACCGGCAAGATCACGGCGCCCGACGTCGACCGGCTGGTGGCGATGCTGGCCGAGCCGCGCACGGACCGGCGCGGCCATGTCGGCGAGCTTCTTCTCTCCGTCGTCCGGCACGCCGTAGAGACGGACGAGCGCCTCATCGCGCTCGTTCTGGCCGAGAACGCCATCGTCTCGCGCAGCACGGCCAGGGCTGCCTGAGGGCGGGGTCTTCGTCCTTCGGTGAGTGGACGGCCCCTTGCCAAGGCCCTAGAACCGACCGGTCATCACGTGGGTCGGGACGGGGCATGTTCAAGAAGATCCTGATTGCCAACCGCGGCGAGATCGCCTGCCGCGTCATCAAGACCGCGCGGCGCATGGGCATCAAGACCGTGGCCGTCTATTCCGACGCGGACCGTGATGCGCTGCACGTCGAGATGGCCGACGAGGCCGTCCATATCGGTCCGGCGCCGGCCGCGCAGTCCTACCTCCTGATCGATCGCATCGTGCAGGCCTGCCTCGACACCGGGGCCCAGGCCGTGCACCCCGGCTACGGGTTCCTTTCCGAGCGCGCCGCCTTTCCGGCGGCCCTGGCAAAGGCCGGCATCGTCTTCATCGGTCCCAACCCCGGCGCCATCGAGGCCATGGGCGACAAGATCGAGTCCAAGAAGGCCGCCAATGCGGCGAAGGTCTCGACCGTGCCGGGCTATCTCGGCGTGATCGAGGACGCCGACCACGCCATCCGCATCGCCGACGAGATCGGCTATCCCGTGATGATCAAGGCCTCCGCGGGCGGCGGAGGCAAGGGAATGCGCATCGCCTATTCCGCGGGCGAGGTGAAGGAGGGCTTCGAGCGCTCGAAGTCCGAGGCGGCATCCTCCTTCGGCGACGACCGCGTCTTCGTCGAAAAGTTCATCGTCGATCCCCGGCACATCGAGATCCAGGTGCTGGGCGACAAGCACGGCAACGTCATCTATCTCGGCGAGCGCGAGTGCTCCATCCAGCGCCGCAACCAGAAGGTCATCGAGGAGGCCCCGTCACCGCTGCTCGACGAGGCCACCCGCCGCAAGATGGGCGAGCAGGCCGTCGCGCTGGCCAGGGCGGTGGGCTACGACTCCGCCGGCACGGTGGAGTTCGTCGCGGGCCAGGACCGCTCCTTCTTCTTCCTCGAGATGAACACACGCCTGCAGGTGGAGCACCCGGTGACGGAACTTATCACCGGCATCGACCTCGTGGAGCAGATGATCCGCGTCGCCGCCGGCGAGAAGCTTTCGATCCGCCAGGAGGACGTGAAGCTGAACGGCTGGGCCGTCGAGAGCCGCGTCTATGCGGAGGACCCGACGCGCGGCTTCCTGCCCTCCACCGGCCGGCTCGTCACCTACCGCCCGCCGCCGGAGGGCGTGGAGAACGGCGTCACCGTGCGCAACGACACGGGCGTCTACGAGGGCGGCGAGATCTCGATCTATTACGATCCCATGATCGCCAAGCTCGTGACGCACGCCCCGACCCGCATCGAGGCCATCGACGCGCAGGCCCGCGCGCTGGACGCCTTCGCCATCGAGGGCATCCGCCACAACATCCCCTTCGTCTCAGCGCTGATGGCGCATGAGCGCTGGCGCAGCGGCCGGCTGTCCACCGGCTTCATCGCCGAGGAGTTCCCGGACGGTTTCAGGCCCGGCGAGCCCTCTGGCGAGACGGCGCACAAGATGGCTGCCGTGGCGGCCTTCATCGACGCCCGGATGAACAAGCGCAAGCGCGGCATCTCGGGCCAGCTCCATTCCGCCGTGCCCTTCGCCTTCGAGACGGACCGGGTCGTCCAACTCGGGTCCCAGCTCTTCCCGGTCGAGGTCGCCGAGGAGGTGTTCGGCACGGTCGTGCGCTTCGGCTCCGGCCACAGCCACGAGGTCGGCTCGGACTGGGTTCCGGGCAAGCCCGTCTGGGAAGGGACCGTGGACGGTGAACTCATTGCGGTGCAGGTCCGTCCCATCCTCAATGGCGTGGCGCTCGCGCATGCCGGAACCGCCGCCGACGCACGGGTCTACACGCGCCGTGAGGCCGAACTCGTCGCGCTGATGCCGGAGAAGAAGGCGGCCGACACAGGCAAGGTGCTGCTCTGCCCCATGCCGGGCCTCGTCAAGAACGTCGCCGTCTCCGCGGGCCAGGAGGTGAAGGCGGGCGAAATGCTCTGCATCGTCGAGGCGATGAAGATGGAGAACGTTCTGCGCGCGGAGAAGGACGTCACCATCGCCAAGGTCCTCGCCAAGGAGGGCGACAGCCTGGCGGTCGACGCCGTCATCATGGAGTTCGCGTGAGGATCGGCCAGCGCCGCCGTCATCCCGGGTGCGCTGCCGTGCGCAGCGCTGCGGCGCTGACCCGGGACCCAGGACAACGGAGCTGACCGCAAGATTGCGAGGCGCGTTGTCCTGGGTCCCGGCTTCCCCTTCGCTTCGGCCGGGATGACAGCCTGGGGCCCGCCCGGTAAGACTCGGGGCCGCGAAGAAGGCTCTCTCATGCCCCTCTATTTCGCCTACGGCTCGAACATGGATCGCGAAGCCATGGCCGCGCGCTGTCCACGCTCCAGGCCCATCGGCCTCGGCAAGCTGCCGCGCCACCGCTTCCTGATCACGCGTGACGGCTACGCCTCGGTCGTGCGGGACCCGCGCCGGACCGTGCACGGCGTCGTCTGGGACCTCGCACTGTCGGACGTGCCGGCGCTCGACCGCTACGAGAGCATCGGCACCGGGCTCTACACCAAGATCAACCAGCCCATCGTGATGAAAGGCGGCGCAAGGCGGGCGCTGGTCTATGTCGGCCGCAGCGCCATCAAGGGCGAACCCAGGCCCGGCTACCTCGAGGCCGTGCTGGCCGCGGCGCGAACCTGGAATCTGCCCGAGGCCTATCTCCGCGAGATGGAGCACGGCGAGCCGCCGCCCCGCCGACCGGGAACCCCCCTCTTCGCCGCGCCGGTCTAGTCGGCCTGGAGCGCGGGCCTCCTGTCCCGCACATTCGAAAGCGGGCCGGGAGGTCCGCGCTCCAACCGATCCCGACGACCCGGCGTGCCGGGGACTGCAGGGAAGACATCCCGCCTACCGCCCCCGGCTTCTCGCGGCGCGCAGGACGAAGCCGATCACCTCGGCCACGGCCTTGTAGAGCTCTTCCGGGATTTCGTCGTCGAGTGGGATCCGCGCCAGCGCCTGTGCGAGAACCGGATCCTCCTCGATAGGGACCCCGTGCTCGCGGGCAGCATCGACGATCCGGTCCGCCACGATTCCATGGCCCTTGGCCGTGACGCGCGGCGCCTGGCCTTTGTCGTATTGCAGGGCGACGGCGACCCGCTGGGCGAGGGGGAGGCTCATGAGCGCGTGTCCACGAAATAGCCGCGCTCTGCGGCAGAGGGCGTGCCGGGCGCGCCGGCGATGACCGAGACGTCCTCCACCTGCAATTCGGCCTGGCCCAGCGCGTCGTGCAGCGTGCCCGACTGCTCCTGCAGCAGCCGGGCAGTTTCGCCGCGCTCCGCCCAGAGCGTCACGCCCACGTGGCGGCCGTAGAGACGGATCTGAGCGTGGACGGGGCCGGTCGCCGTGGTGTCCAGCGCGAACTCGACGCTCCAGCGCCGCCCGGATGCCTCGTCGCCGCCGTTGCGGCCATCCTTGCTGATGCGCACCTGCGCGTTCGAGGCGCCCTGCGGGGTGAGCACGGGAATGTCGAAGACCCAGGCCGGTGCATCGCGGGACTGGACCATTGCGAAGGCCGGATCGTCCCGATGCAGCGCGCCATACTGGGCGATCCGCAGCCGGTCGAGGCTGGCGTCGGTCTGTTCGAGCAGCGTGCGGGCGATCTCGCCGCGGCCGGCATTCGGTTTCAGGGAGGCGACAGCGGGATCCTCTGTCGAGGGCGGCAGGTCCACCCGGGGCATGCTGGCGGAGGCTGGGCGGGATGAGACCTGGTCCGGCACGGTGGGCGCCGCGCGTGGGGAAACGGGCGTCGCGTCGGTTTCGACCGACGCCGGCGGTTCACCTGTGCGGGCGAGCAGGGCGGCCATGTCGGCGGGGTCCGCGCCCGTGGCGCTCTGCAGGGCCGAGATCGCGGCCTCTCGCGCAGCGGCTGGGAGCCGGTTCAGCGCCTCGAGGACGCCCTGCGGCACGCCCGCCAGGCTGTTCTGCGCGCGGGAGGCTCCAACAGCGTCCTGGGCGCCAGGGAGGGCTGCAGGGCCGACCTTGTCCGGCGGCATCGCCGCCACGACCGCGGCGAGCGACTGGCGCAGCGCGAGCAGGGCGCTCTTCAGGTCGCCGGAGGCGCTGGCTGCGCCGGTGTCGCCTGCCGCGAGGCGCGTCTCGCGGAAGATCCCGGAGCCGACGACGGCGGCCTTCACCTGGTCCGGCGAGACGGGTTGGTCGGCCTTGAGGGCATGCCCGAGCACCCCTCGCGCCGCCTCGCTCACGGCAGCGGGCAAGGGCGCGCCAGGCGCTGCAAAGAGGACCTTCAGGTTCGCAAGAAGGGCGGCGGGCGATGATTGCGAGGGCAGGGCCGTCTGGATGGCCGCGAGCAGCCCGCGCTGGGCCGCCGTGAGCTGGCCGTCCGAGGCCGTCTGCGTTCCCTGGCCGGTGGTCGCTCCCTGCGCGCCGGACGACACCGCCTCCATCAAGGCCAGCGTGAGCTGTTGCCCGATGGCCTGGACGAGCAGCCTCACCGTCGCGCCCACATCGAGCGGGACCGTCGTCGCCACGTCGGTGGTTCCCAGGGATGTGGCCAGCCGGACCTGGCCGTTGGGCAGGATCGCGGCGACCTTGGCCTCGATCACGTCGCCTTCCGACAGCGTCACGGGCAGGGCTGCGGCCGGGGCCGCGGGCGGCGCACTGGAGATGCGGGCCGTGATCGCCATCGCGTCCCTCCGCAGGGCGGGCCGGCCCTCGCGGCGGGCCCATCCCGTCACGACGCCACAGCTTCCTTTCCGGGGCGTTAACACGCCCGCGGAAGTTGTGCGCTTCAGGTTCCGCCCGAGCTTGCGCTGTCTCCTACAACACCTTCCCAGGATTCAGGATTCCCTCGGGGTCGAGCGCCTGCTTGATGTGTCGCATGAGGTCGAGCGCGACGGGATCCTTCACCTCGCGCAGGTGGTCGCGCTTGAGCTGGCCGATGCCGTGCTCGGCCGAGATCGAGCCGCCCTCGCGCAAGGTCGCCGCAAAGACGACCTCGTTCACATCGTGCCAGAGGTCGAGGAATTCGGTCTTGGCCATGCCGATCGGCTGCGTGACATTGAAGTGCAGGTTGCCGTCGCCGAGATGCCCGAAGGGCAGGGGGCGGCAGCCCGGCACGAGGCGCTGCAGCGCCCCTTCCATCTCCGCGATGAAGTCCGGCACGCGCGAGAGCGGCACGGAGATGTCGTGCTTGATCGAGCCGCCCTCGTGGCCCTGCGCCTCCGGCAGGCTCTCGCGCAGCCGCCACAGGGCTTCGCGCTGGTCCAGCGAGGCGGCGAGCACGACGTCTTCCACTTCGCCGGCCTCGATGGCCTCGGCCAGCACCGCCTCCGCCCGGTCGGGGAGCGTGGCGTCCGACGGCGACGAGAACTCGATCAGAACGTTCCAGTCGTGACGGCGCGAGAGAGGCTCGCGGTTGTCGGGGATATGGCTGACCACCATCTCCACGGCGAGGCGCGGCATCAGTTCGAAGGTTGTCACGCCGCTGCCGAAGGCCGCCTTGGCGCGATCGAGCAGCGCCAGCGCGGCTGCCGGGCTCGCCAGCCCGGCAAATGCCGTCACCACGCTGCGCGGCCGCGGGAACAGCTTGAGCACCGCCGCCGTGATGATCCCGAGCGTGCCTTCCGAGCCGATGAAGAGGTGGCGCAGGTCGTAGCCCGTATTGTCCTTGCGCAGCTTGCCGAGCCCGTTCCAGACGCGCCCGTCGGCGAGCACGACCTCCAGCCCCAGCACGAGTTCGCGCGCATTGCCATAGGCGAGCACGGCCGTGCCCCCGGCATTGGTGCCGAGGTTGCCGCCGATCGTGCAACTCCCTTCCGAGGCGAGGGAGAGCGGGAAGAAGCGGTTCGCGCCCTCGGCCGCCTCCTGCGCAGCCCGCAGGGTCACGCCGGCCTCCACCGTCATCGTGTCGGACGACGGGTCGACCTCCCGAACGCGGTTCATGCGCTGCAGGGAGAGCACGATCGCCGTCCCCGTGGCGTCCGGAGTCTGACCGCCGACGAGGCCGGTATTGCCGCCCTGCGGCACCACGGGCACCCCGTGCTCGGAACACAGGCGCATGACGGCGGAGACTTCGGGGGTCGACGCCGGCCGCACCACGGCGCGCGCTGCGCCCCGGAACAGGCCGCGCCATTCCACGAGGTAGGGCTGGACGTCCTGGGCTTCGGTCAGGACGTTTAGCTCACCGATCGCCGACCGCAGGCCCGCGAGGAAGGCCTCGTCCCCCGCAGGGTCGGTGCTCGGTCCCGGTGCGCCGTCCATGCCCGATGGCCTCCCTCCGTCACCCCAGCAGGCCACGCGCCTTGCGCGGACCGCGCTTGCCGCCGGCGGGGCGCGTGAAGACGCCCACGAGCTCGACATGCGCCGAATGCCAGAATTGGTCGACAGGCGTCACGGTAGCAAGCTGATATCCGCCGTCGACGAGCAGCCGCGCGTCGCGCGCGAAGGTCGCGGGATTGCAGGACACGTAGGCCACGACCGGGACCGCGGAGGACGAGAGCGCCCGGGCCTGCGTTTCCGCGCCGGCGCGTGGGGGATCGAGCACAACGGCGTCGAAGCCGGCCAGCTCCGGCCCGACCAGCGGGCGGCGGTAGAGGTCGCGTACCTCCGTCTCCACCGGCCGCAGGCCCGCGGCGTGACGGGCGGCACGGTCGAGCGCCGCCAGCGCCGCCGCATCATTCTCGACCGCTCGGACGGAAGCCTGCCGTGCGATCCGCAGCGCGAAAGGTCCTGCGCCCGAAAAAAGGTCCGCAACCTTCTTCGCGCCGGCGAGCGCGGGCAGCACGAGCGTGGCCAGGGCAGCCTCGCCGGCCTCGGTGGCCTGCAGGAAGCCCCCCGGAGGCGGGACGACGGGAACGCCACCCATCAGGACCATGGGAGGCTGGCGCTCCGCGACGACGTCGCCGTGCACGGACAGGCGGGCGAGGCCGAGATCGGCGGCGAGGTTCGCCAGCGCCGTCCGACGCGAGGGGCTGGGCGGGCCGAGGCCGCGTACGTCGATGTCCAGCCCGCCCTGGGTAGCGGTCGCCTGGATATCGAGCGGCTTGCCGCTCGACGCGACGAGCCTCGCGATCTGCTGTGCTGCGTCCGGCGCCCCCGCGAGCCCCGGGACGAGCAGCGGGCAGGCGTGGATCGGCACGATCCTGTGGCTTCGCGCCTCCATGAAGCCCACGGCGGGCCCGTCGCCTGGCGCGCCCGCCCGTGCGTGGAACGTGACACGTCTGCGGCCCTCGCCATGCGCGGCCACGAGCGGCGTGACCTCAACGGCGAGGCGCGCTTGGGCCAGAGCCGCGACCACGATGTCGCGCTTCCACGCGGTGTAGGTGGTCGAGGACAGGTGCTGCGTCGCGCAGCCGCCACATGTGCCGAAGAGGGGGCAGAACGGCGCGATGCGTTCGGGGCTGGGCGTTTCGACGGAGACGAGCCGTCCACGCTCCCCGTCCACTTCCGCCGTGACATGTTCGGCGGGCAGCGCCCCGGCCACGTAGACGGGTCCGTTCGCCGTGGCGGCTATTCCGTCCCCGCGCTGTCCCAGCCTTTCGATGAAGAGCGTCTCGACGCTCATGCCAAGGGTGTCCTGAGCCGCGCCACGAGCAGGAACTCGATGTTGCCGTCGCCGCCCGCGATCGGGGATGGCATCGCGCCCTCGACGCTCCAGCCGAGATCCTCGACGGCCGTGTGAAGCTCCATCAGAGCCGTCTCCCTCACGGCCGCGTCCCGCACGATCCCTTTCTTCAGATGCTGCCGCCCCGCCTCGAATTGCGGCTTGACCAGCGCCACCATCCACGCGCCTGGGGCCGCCAGAGGCAGGACGTGGGACAGCACGGGCTTCAGCGGAATGAAGCTGACATCGAAGGTCAGCACCGAAGGCGGCTGGGGCAGGTCCTCCGCCCTCAGGCTGCGCGCGTCCGTACCCTCGCGAAGGTCCACGCGCGGATCGCCCCTCAGGCTCGCATGAAACTGGTCGTGTCCGACATCCACGGCCACCACCCGCCGGGCCCCGCGCGACAGCAGCACATGCGTGAAACCGCCCGTCGAGCTTCCGACGTCGAGGGCCATGCAGCCCGAGACCGGGACAGGGTACTTCTCCAGAGCGGCGTTCAGCTTGACGCCGCCGCGCGACACCCAGGGATGCGGCGCCTCGGCCTGAAGCTTCGTGTGCTCCAGAACGGGCTCCGAGGCCTTTTGCACCAACTTGCCATCCGCGAAGACCAGCCCCGCCGCGATCGCCTCCTGGGCCCGCGCCCGGCTCTCGAAGAAGCCCCGCTCCACCAGCGCCACGTCGGCCCGCTGCTTTGGCATGGCGTCAGAGCCCCCGCATCCGGAGCCTCAGGCGATCCGGCTCGTCTCCGCGGCGTCCTTGCCGAGGGCTTCGAGCACCTTGGCGACGATGCCCTTCGCGTCGAGCCCGGCGGAGGCGTACATGCGATCCGGCTTGTCCTGCTCGATGTAGCTGTCGGGCAGCACCATGGCGCGGACCTTGAGGCCATTGTCGAGCAGGCCCTCGTCGGAGAGGTGCTGCAGCACGAAGGAGCCGAAGCCGCCCACCGAGCCCTCCTCGACGGTGACCAGCACCTCGTGACTGCGCGCGAGGCGTTCCACGAGGGCGGTGTCCAGCGGCTTGGCAAAGCGGGCGTCGGCCACGGTGGTGGAAAGGCCACGGGCCGCGAGGTCGTCGGCGGCCTTCAGGCACTCGGCGAGCCGGGTGCCGTAGGAGAGCAGAGCGATCCGCGTGCCCTCGCGGACCACGCGGCCCTTGCCGATGGGCAGCGGCACGCCAACCTCTGGCAGCTCGACGCCCACGCCTTCGCCACGGGGGTAGCGGAAAGCGATGGGGCCACTGTCATGGGCGACCGCCGTCGCCACCATGTGGACCAGCTCGGCCTCGTCTGCGGCGGCCATCAGCACCATGTTGGGCAGACAGCCGAGGAAGGCCGTGTCGAAGGACCCGGCATGGGTGGGGCCGTCCGCGCCCACCAGGCCCGCGCGGTCGAGCGCAAAGCGGACGGGCAGGTTCTGGATGGCGACGTCGTGCACCACCTGGTCGTAGGCGCGCTGCAGGAAGGTCGAGTAGATCGCGCAGAACGGCCTGAAGCCCTCGGTGGCCAGCCCCGCCGCGAAGGTCACGGCGTGCTGCTCGGCGATGCCGACGTCGAAGGTGCGCTCCGGGAAGGCCCGACCGAAAATGTCGACGCCCGTACCGGACGGCATGGCCGCTGTCACCGCGACGATCCTGTCGTCGGTCTCGGCGGCCTTGACGAGGCTCTCGCCGAAGACCCGCGTATAGGCCGGCGCGTTGGCCTTGGGCTTGGCCTGCGTGCCCGTCACGACGTCGAACGTCGTGACGCCGTGGTACTTGTCGGCTGAGGCCTCGGCAGGCGCGTAGCCCTTGCCCTTCTGGGTGACCACGTGGATCAGGATCGGCCCCATATGGCTGTCGCGCACATTGCGCAGCACCGGCAGCAGGTGGTCGAGATTGTGCCCGTCGATCGGCCCGACGTAGTAGAAGCCCAGTTCCTCGAAGAGGGTGCCGCCGGTGATGAAGCCGCGGGCATGTTCCACGGCGCGGGTGATCGTGCGGTCCAGCGCCTTGGGCAGGTGGCCGGTGACCTGCTTGCCGAGGTCGCGCAACGTCAGGTAGGTCCGTCCCGAGAGCAGCCGCGACAGGTAGGCCGACATGGCGCCGACGGGCGGGGCGATCGACATGTCGTTGTCGTTGAGGATGACGATGAGCCGGCTGTCCATCGCGCCGGCATTGTTCATCGCCTCGTAGGCCATGCCGGCCGACATGGCGCCGTCGCCGATCACGGCGATGACATTGTTGTCCTTGCCCTGCAGGTCGCGCGCGACGGCCATGCCGAGGCCGGCGGAGATGGACGTCGAGGAATGCGCCGCGCCGAACGGGTCGTACTCGCTCTCCGAGCGCTTGGTGAAGCCCGAGAGGCCGCCACCCTGGCGCAGGGTCCGGATCCGGTCGCGCCGGCCGGTCAGGATCTTGTGCGGGTAGGCCTGGTGACCAACGTCCCAGATGATGCGGTCTTCGGGCGTCTGGAACACGTAGTGCAGCGCGACCGTCAGCTCGATCACGCCGAGCCCGGCGCCGAGGTGCCCGCCCGTCACGGACACGGCGTCGATGGTCTCCTGCCGAAGCTCGGCAGCGACCTGCGTCAGCTCGGAAGGCTCGAGCTTGCGCAGGTCGGCGGGAATGCGGATGCGATCGAGGAGGGGCGTCTTCGAAGCGGTCACGGGCAGTCCTGGTGGGCGGAGGACCCGCCGTTCAACCGCTGAGCCCTACACCATCTGGGCGTCCGGGGGCAATCACGCCCTCGTCACGGGGGTTTCGCCTGTCTCAGCGGTCGACGTCGAGCGGTTCGACCCCGGCCGGCTTGCCGTCCGGCCCAAGCGCGATCTTCTCGATGCGCGCCTCGGCGCGGCGCAGCAGCGCCTCGCAATGTTCCTTCAGGCGCTCGCCGCGCTCATAGATGGCGATCGAGTCCTCAAGCGGCACGTCGCCACGTTCCAGGCGCGACACGATGCCCTCGAGCTCCTTCAGCGCCTGCTCGAAGGGCAGGGTCGCGATGTCGGCGTGCTGTTCGGCGCTCTCCGCCATGGGACGCTCCTGCGGGGACCAGGGATGGAGTGGTTATGGTGCCGCCGCGCGCCGGCATCAAGCGGCGCATGCGCATGGATGTGATGCACGGCGCTAGACCGGCAGCGCCGTCGTCCGCTTCACCGTCCGCAGCGCGAAGGTGGACTGCACGCGCACGACTCCGGGCAGGTTCGTCAGCGCCGAACGATGGATACGCTCGAAATCCGCCGTATCGGCGAACACGACGCGCAGCAGGTAGTCCGCCGTGCCCGCGAGGAGATAGCACTCCAGGATCTCCGGATGCTTGGCCACGGCCGCCTCGAAGGCATCGAGACTCTGGCGGCCCTGCTGGTCCAGCGTCACGAAGACGAAGGCGGTGCCCGGCAGGCCGGCCGCCGCCTCGTCGAGGAGCATCACCGTGCCCTTCACGAGGCCGGATTCCTCGAGGATCTTCACCCGCCTCAGGCAGGCGGAGGGAGAAAGGTGCACCCGCTCGGCGAGCTCGGCGTTGGTGATCCGGCCGTCCTTCTGCAGGAGCTCCAGGATGGCACGATCCCGCGCGTCGAGTTCGATCCGTCGCATGTCCTGCGTTCCTGCTCGGCCGATGGGCGCAGTTTATGCGGGGAACGGGTTTTCGCGAAAGGGATTTCGAAGAAAAGCTCGTGTGGCCGGGAATAGACTTTCGCGATCCAGCCAGGGAGGTGGACCATGCGCGTCGGTGTGCCCAGCGAGATCAAGAACCACGAATACCGGGTCGGCCTCGTGCCGTCCTCGGTGGCCGAACTCGTGCATCACGGCCACGAGGTGCTCGTCGAGGCCGGCGCGGGGCTCGGCTCGGGCATCCCGGACGCCGACTACCAGGCCGCGGGCGGCACGCTGGTGCAGGGCCCGGACAGGATCTTCGCCGAGGCCGAGCTGGTGGTGAAGGTGAAGGAGCCGCTCGCCGCAGAGCGCGCCAGGCTCAGGCCGGGCCAGGTTCTCTTCACCTACCTCCACCTCGCCCCCGACCTCGAGCAGACCCAGGACCTCGTCAAGAGCGGCGCAACCTGCATAGCCTACGAGACCGTGACCTCGCCCTTGGGCGGCCTGCCGCTGCTCACCCCGATGTCGGAGGTCGCCGGCCGGCTCGCGCCCCAGGTCGGCGCGCATTGCCTGGAAAAGGCGGCGGGCGGCCGGGGCATCCTGCTCGGCGGCGTGCCGGGCGTGCCGGCGGCGGAGGTGATCATCCTCGGCGGGGGCGTCTCGGGCACGCACGCCGCGACCATCTCGCTCGGCATGGGCGCCAACGTCACCATCGTCGACCGCTCGGCGGACGTGCTGCGCCGCCTCGCGAGCCAGTTCGGCACGGGCGTGCGCACGATCTTTTCGACGCGCGATGCGGTGCGCGAGCTGGTGCGCCGGGCCGACCTCCTGATCGGCTGTGTACTGGTCCCGGGAGCCGCCGCGCCCAAGCTCGTCACGCGCGAGATGCTGAAGACCATGAAGCCCGGCGCGGTCATCGTCGACGTCGCCATCGACCAGGGCGGCTGCTGCGAGACCTCGCACGCGACCACCCATTCCGACCCGACCTACGTGGTCGACAACGTCGTCCACTACTGCGTCGCGAACATGCCCGGCGCGGTGGCCCGCACGTCCACCTTCGCGCTGAACAACGTGACGCTGCCATTCACTCTCGCGCTCGCGGACAAGGGCTGGCGCAAGGCGCTGCAGGACGACCCGCACCTGCGCGCGGGCCTCAACGTCCATGCCGGCAAGATCACCTGCGCGCCCGTGGCCGAGGCGCACGGGCTGCCGAGCGTGACGGCGGAGAGCGTGCTGGCCGCCTGATCAGCCCGGCGAGGGCGCGCCCACGGTCGGTCCCTCGTCGCCCGCGTCGCCGGGCGGCGGCTCTGCCGGTCCGGCTGGTCCCGGCGGCGCTCGCCTGAACACGAGCTTCTGGTAGACGAGGCCGATGCCGACCAGCACGAGCCCCAGCCCGATGAAGGACAGGGCGCGGTAGGGCCCGGTGAGTCCCGCCATGTCGAAGAGGAAGGCCTTCACCACCGCCAGAGTGATGAAGACCGCCGACGCCAGGCGCGCCTCGCGCGACCCCCGGAACAGGCCGACCGCCAGCAAGATGAGGCCGATGGCCAGGAACGCGGCTGAATAGGTGTAGAACTCCGCGTCGCTCGTGGACCGCCAGAGATTGATCACGTCGCCCTGGTAGATCCGCCTGATCTCCAGCACGACATAGGCGAGCGCAAGCACGAAGCCGAGGCCAAGCGCCGCCTTGGCGAACCATGGCGGTCTCTTTTCGCGCGCAAGCTGCGCCAGCACCACGGCGGCGACGGCCGGCAGCAGATAGGCGACCAGCAGGGAATTGAAGATCGGCCCGCCGACGATGCGTTCGCTGGAGCCGTTGAAGAGGGGGTTGTTGACGAGCAGCAGGCCCAGCACCGACCAGCCGAGCCCCAAGGCCCCGAAGACATAGCTCGCCACGCGCAGCACCGTGCTGCGGCGAACGACCTCCAGGGCGAGCAGCACGACCCCCATCATCAGGCAGGCGAAGGCCTGCAGGCCAGACCCCAGGTGGGTGTTGTCGAGCGTCATGATCCGCCCGCCATTCACCCAATGATGCAGCTCGAGGCAGACGAGGAAGCCGGTGAAGGCGACAGAAAGCGCCTCGCACAGTGCGACCACCTGGTCGTCGGCCTGCCGGCGCAGAAGCACGGAGGCCAGGCCGAAGGATACGGCCGGCACGCCGTATCCCCAGAGCAGCCAGTTGAAGATGGGCGTCGAGCCGAGGTCGCCGGACACCACGGTCGGGTCCCAGGCGAGGCGGCCGGCGACGACGAGACCCATCGCGCCAATGACGAAGCGCAGCAGGCCCAAAGGCTCGCGCGTGGTGATCCACGCCGCGCCCAGCGAGGCGAGCGCCAGCGCCACGGTGAGCGAGCCCTTGTCGAGCGCCATGGTAAGGCCGACCGCCAGCGCACCCAGCGCTCCGGCGGCGAAGGCCTCATAGCCATAGCGGGAGGGCAGGTCGCCCTGTTCGGCGAAGCGCAGCTTCAGCTGGCGGGTTGCGCCGACGAACAGCAAAGCGAGGCCGCCCGCCGCGACAGCGAAAGGGATGGACCGGTCGAGCCAGGCGATCCGCCACCAGGCTGCGACCAAGAGCGCGACGGGTCCGAGCACCGCGGCGGCGGCGTAGAGCCCCGCGGGAAAGCGCGGCAGGTGGGGGCTGCGCAGGAGCCGGACGAAGCCACCTGCCAGAAGCGCCGCTCCGGAGAGGCCGGCGAAGACCAGGAACAGCCAGAGCGTATCGGGGAGGGGGCCGCGGGATCCGGGCGCCGGGAAGACGGTCGGCGTCTCCTTCGCCAAGTCTTCCAGAACCGGCCAGCCCACGAGCGCGGCGATGGCGACTGCCGCGGCCGCCAGGCAAGCGCCCGCGACCGGGGCGACCAGAAGGCCAGCCCCGCCCAGGACCACCAGCATCAGGCCCGCGAAAGGGGCGCGGCCGGAGCCGAGGCCGTCCCAATCGGTCAGAAGCTCGCAGCCCAGCACGGCGAAGGCGACCAGTACCCCCGTGGCGAGCCAGTCGACCTGCGTCTCCACCTCGTCATGGCCCCGATAGGGCAGGATGGCGAGCATCAGCGCGGCAAGCCCGGTCTGCAGCAGGATGTGCAGGGACGCCTCTGGCGCATGGCCGGAGAGGTCCATCAGCAGCCGCGCCCAGATGGCGGCGCCCACGGCCGTCGCGATGGCGAGCCACGGCCAGCGGCGGATCCGGCTGAGCCCATAGGCGGACGCCGCGACCACGGCGAGGAAAACCACGACAGGCAACGGCCTGGGATCGCCGGAGGAGACGAGCGCCGGCGCGGCATAGGACGCCACGAGGCCGAAGCCCGCCAGCATCGGCCCGTGCAGGGCAGCCGCGAGCATGGTCCCGAGCCCAACCACGGCCAGCAGGACGAAGGCCAGGGCGGGACCGATCAACCCGTAGAGCGCCTGCGCAGCGTAGATCGAGCCAAAGGCCGAGAGCGTGCCGGCTGCCGTCAGCACCGACGGGATGTGTGCGCCGGGAATGCGGCCGAGATCCGCGAGCGGACCGTTGGCGAGTTCTCGCCGACGCATCCAATCGCCGGCCGCGACGAGGGCGAGCGCGAAGAGCGCGCCCGCGATGCAGCGCGCGGCGGGTCCGAACCAGCCTTGCTCGATCGAGTAGCGGACGAGGAACAATCCGCCGAGCCCGAGCGCAAGGCCGCCGACCCAGACGACCCATCGCGTGCCGATCGTCTCCTCCAGACTGCGCGGCGGTCCGGCAGGCGTTGGCGGCTGGACCGGCGGCATCGCGGACGCGTCTTCGCCGGGAGCCTCCTGGGAGGCTGCGATGGGGAGCTCCTCGGCCGGTTCAGGCGTGGTCTCCGCCTCGGACGTGCCGGCCGGCCGGGGCTCTGCGGCACCTTCCGGCGCGACAAGAGATGTCTCCGTGGGCATCTCTGCCGTCGTCAGCGACAAGGGGCGGGCGTTCTCCAGAGTTGCGATGCGCTGTTCGAGCTCGGCGACCTGCCGTCTCAGGCTTCCCGTCCGGAAGAAGGCCACGAGGCCCATGATCGGGATCGCCAGGACGACGAGCCCGACCAGCACAAGGAAACCCAGCTCGTCCACCGCTATGCTCCCGACAGAACCTGAGGCGGCGAAAGGTCGCGCCTGCCCTCATCAAGCCTATGCACGCCATGGAGAAAGCGCCATCGGGTCTTGAACTTGAGGTTGAGCAAGGACTGCAATCACACACGCCTTGGCGAGAAGGACGTCGGCCATGTCTTCCCCCGCCTGCACCCCACGGCGAAGCCGGGCGGTGCAGACCCGGCAACCAGCACGCCGTGAGGCAGCGCCGCCGTCGTTCTGAACATTGTCCTCGATCCCGGCCCTCCGTTTCGCTTCGCTTCGGCGGGGATGCCAGGGAGGGACTATCCCCGCCTCGCCACCGCCCCGAGCCTGAGTCCCGGCGCGGGTCTCTCCTCCACCACCTCGCGGCGGAAGCGGAAGAGGGCGGCGGGGCGGCCGCCCGTGGTGGCGGTCTCGCCGGTGGGCTCGACGAGTGCGGCGGCTTCCACGACGCGACGAAAATTCTGCTTGTGCAGGTGCCGGCCGGAGATCGACTCCACGGTCCGCTGCAGCGCGGTTAGCGTGAAGACGGGCGGCAGGAGCTCGAAGACAACCGGCCGGTACTTCAGCTTGCCGCGCAGCCGGCCCATGGCTGTGGCGAGGATGCGGCGGTGGTCGAACACCATGCTCTCGCCGAGGCCCGGCAGGGGCTCGCGCCGCAGGGCGGCCTCGCGGCCGTCGCGCCGGGCCTCGGGCACGAGGCCCGCCTCGTACAGGAGTTCGTAGCGCTCCAGCACCTTCTCCTCGTCCCAGCCCTCGCCCTCGCTTCCCGCGCCAAAGCATTGGGCGACGCGCTGCGCGCGGCTGACCGGGCGGCGCGCTCCCTCGGCGCGCTCGGCCGCCCTGTCTCCGGACCAGCCGTCGAGGGCCGGCAGGATCTGCGCATCGAGGATGGCGGGCCTTCCCCCGCGCCAGTCCTCCCAGGGGAAGAAGACATACCAGGGCCTGAAGCGCGCCGCCTTTGGCAGCGCCGCGCCCGCCGCGTGGCGCGTCAGTGCGAGGTAGCCGATCGAGACGACATGGGGAGCGGCGTCGCCCACCCGCGCGTTCCTGCCGCGGTCGCCGAAGGTGTAGAGCTGTTCGACATAGCCGAGGCTCAGGCCCGTCTGTTCCGCCACGAAGGCGCGAAGCCCAATCTCCAGCGTCCGGTGCGAGAGCGGGTCGAAGCTTCCGGAGGGCAGGCCGACGACGCCCTCCTCGCCGGGCCGGGCCACGAGGATCATCGGCGTGTCGCGCTCGACCGTGACGACCGCCGCGGCGACGCCGATCTCGAGCGGCGTGGCGTGGCGGGCGTCGCTCATGCCCGATCGAGGGGCAGGCTGAAGGGCGTGCCCTCGAAGGCGTCCGCCCCGCGCCCGATCTCCGCGATGGCCGCGACCATGCGGCCCCTCCGGTCGAGAAGGCTGTCGGCCACCTGCACCAGGCGGGCATTAGGAGTTGCCGAGGGCGCGGCCTCGCGCAGCAGGCGGGCCGTCTCGAACTCGTTTCGCTCGGGCCGCAAGGCGCACAGCGTGATGTAGGCGGCCGCCGTCGAGCGGCTGATGCCAGCCCAGCAATGGATCACGAGCGGCTTGGCCTGGTCCCACCGGCGGGTGAAGGCGAGCAGCTGCTCGACATGGGCGTCTGCCGGAAGGACGTGCCCGTCCAGCGGGTCGACGATGTCGCTGACGCCGATGAAGAGATGCCGATCCGCCGGGATGGCGGGGGGCCGCTCCACCGGCGTCGACACGTTGATCAGGGTGACGACATGGCTCGCCCCGCTCGCGTCGACGGTCTCGTTCAGGTGGGAGAGGGGGGTGACGTGGATCGCGGGCATGGTCTGTCTTCGGCGGCTCTGTCGCGAAATGTAGGTCAGGACTCCGCGTCGTGCACCTGCGCCGCCGCCGTTTCCAGCGTCGCGAAGCGCGCCAGGAAGCGGGCCTTGGCCGCCTCGGCGTCGCAGGGCGCGAGAAGCGCTGCGGCGTCCCTCGGCACCGAGGCAGGCCGGCCGAAGAGGCGCAGCGCCTCCTCCTGGGTGAAGCCCGCGAGGTGCGTCGCCTCGAGAAACGCGGCGGCGCGGTCGGCTGTCTTGGCGAGGTTCGCCAGCGGCTTGGGCGGAACCGCCGGCAGGCCGAAGCGAAGGTGGATGGCCGCGAGGATGCGGTTCTCGACGCCCTTGTAGCCTTCGCCGAGCACGGCCTTGAAGGGCGAGATGATGTCGCCGATCACGTATTCCGGGGCGTCGTGCAGCAGCACGGCCAGCCGCTCGCGCGCCGCGAGCGTGGGGTCGATGCGGCCGGCGATGGCTTCCACGAGGAGGGAATGCTGGGCGACGGAATAGATGTGCGCGCCCTTGGTCTGCCCGTTCCAGCGCGCCACCCGGGCGAGGCCGTGCGCGATGTCCTCGATCTCGACGTCGAGCGGTGAGGGGTCTAGCAGGTCGAGCCGCCGGCCCGAGAGCATGCGCTGCCAGGCGCGCGGCGGTTTCGGCGCCTTGGTCACCGCGAGGCACCGGGCCGGCCGCGTGCGAGGCCCTGCACCTCGGCGTGTCGGTGGCAGTCGACCATGTGGTCGTTGACCATGCCCACCGCCTGCATGAAGGCGTAGACGATGGTGGGGCCCACGAAGTTGAAACCCGCCGCCCGCAGCGCCTTGGACATCCTGCGGGACACGTCCGTCTCGGCCGGAACCTCCTTGCCGGAGCGGAAATTGTTCTGCACCGGCTCGCCGTCCACGAAATCCCACAGGAACTGCGAGAAGCCCCGCTTCTCCTGGATGGCGAGATAGGCCTGCGCCGAGCGCACGGAGGACTGGATCTTCGCGCGGTTGCGCACGATGCCCGGGTCCTGCATCAGCGCCTCGAGCTTGTCGGGCGTCCAGCGCGCCATCACCTCGGGCCGGAATCCGTCGAAGGCGCTGCGGAAATTCTCGCGCTTGCGCAGGATGGTGATCCAGGACAGGCCCGCCTGGAAGCCGTCGAGCAGCAGCTTCTCGAACAAGGCCCGGTCGTCGTACTCGGGCACGCCCCAGTCCGTGTCGTGGTAGTGCACGTAGAGCGGGTCCGTGCCCGGCCAGGGGCAGCGGCACTTCCCATCGGGGTGCAGGAGGACGTGCGGGCTCAGATTCGCAGGGTCATGCTCGCTCATGCCACGGGTTTAGCGGCATCGCCCGGCATCGGGAAGCGCAGCGCGTCCGCCCGCTCCGGCCGGAAGGCGAGCCCGCCCGCCTCCAGAGCCTGCCCGGCCGCGAGCGCGTCCTCGATGCGGTCGAGGCGCAGCAGGCCCAGCGCCAGCCCGCCCGGCGCGCTGGAGCCGATGCGGCCTATGGAGCGCCCGTCCGCTGTCGCCTCGGACCCGGCCTCCGGAGCCACGCCGTCGGGGAAGCGCACGGGGATCACGCGGGTGCGGGCCGTGCCACGGTGCTGCATGCGCGAGACGACCTCCTGGCCGACATAGCAGCCCTTGTCGAAGTCGACGCCCGCCAACTGGTCCATGTCCGCCTCGTGCGGGAAGGTCTCGCCATAGGGGAAGTCCTTGCCGCCCTCGGGTACGCCGAGTGAGATCCTGTGGGCGTGATAGGGGGCGGGGTCGCCCGCCATGGCTTCCGCCGCGGCGCGGTCAAGGATCACCCGGTCGCCGAGGCCGGCGGCGCGCGGATCCGGGTAGAGCACGCCCAGGCCGTCCGGCGCACGCTCGCCGTCCCAAAAGGCAGCCACGGCCAGAGTGGAGGAGAGGTCCTCGATCGTCACCTTGGCCCTGAGCTTGTAGAACCCCAGGCGCCTGGCGAGGTCCGCCGCGAGGGGGAGGGGGCAGTCGAGATAGAGCCCTCCGCCCTGCTCGCCGTCGCCGGCTGAGACGATGAAGTCGCAGATGATCTTGCCCTGAGGGGTGAGCAGCGCGGCGAAGCGCGGCTTGTCCTCGCCCACGTCCTCCATGTCGCTGGTCACGAGCCCGTTGAGGAAGCTCCGGGCATCCTCGCCCGTCAGGCGGAGGACGCCACGGTCGAGAAGCGGGGCTGACGCCATGATGAGGCTCCGGTGAGGCGGGGGAACGCGGTAGGCGGGCTTGCCCGCGTCCTGGGTTTTACCTATGCCGTCAGGCATGTCCATCAAGGGGCGGCCGGGCCGTCCCCAGAAGGAGCCCGAGCATGGCCGCGCGCACCGCCCCCTTCGACCTCGTCCTCTCCGGCGGCACGGTGGTGAACCAGGATGGCGTCGGGGAACGCGACATCGGCATCCGCGACGGCCGCTTCGCCGCCTTGGGCGACCTGTCCCAGGCCTCGGCCGCCCGGCGCATCGACTGCTCGGGCCTGCACCTTCTGCCGGGCGTGATCGACAGCCAGGTGCATTTCCGCGAGCCGGGCCTGACCCACAAGGAGGACCTCGAGAGCGGTTCGCGCGCCGCCGTGATGGGGGGCGTCACCACCGTCTTCGAGATGCCCAACACCGATCCGCAGACGACCACGCCCGAGGCTCTGGCGGACAAGGTCGCGCGCGGGCTGCACCGCATGCATTGCGATTTCGCCTTCTGGGTGGGCGGCACGCACGAGAACGCGAAGGACGTCGCCGAGCTCGAGCGCCTGCCCGGCGCCGCCGGCATCAAGGTCTTCATGGGATCGTCGACGGGCTCGCTCCTCGTCGAGGACGACGAGGGCGTGACGGAGATCCTGCGCCGCACGCGCCGGCGGTCCGCCTTCCACTCCGAGGACGAGCCGATGCTGCGCGAGCGACGCGGTCTGCGCGTCGAGGGCGACCCGTCGAGCCACCCGGTCTGGCGCTCGCCCGAGGTAGCCCTGCGCTGTACGGAGCGCCTCGTCGGCATCGCCCGGCGCACGGGCGCGCGCATCCACGTGCTGCATATCTCGACAGCGCAGGAGATGCGCTTCCTCGCCGGCTGCAAGGACGTGGCCTCGTGCGAAGCCACCCCGCACCACCTGACGATCGACGGAACCGAGGCCTATGCCCGGCTCGGCACGCTCGTGCAGATGAACCCGCCGGTGCGCGACGCGGCCCATCGCGCGGGCATCTGGTGGGGCATCGAGCAGGGCGTCGTCGACGTGCTGGGATCCGACCATGCGCCGCACACGCTCGAGGAAAAGGCCAAGCCCTATCCCGCCTCGCCCTCGGGCATGACGGGCGTGCAGACGCTGGTTCCCATCATGCTGGACCATGTCGCCGCGGGCCGGCTGAGTCTGCAGCGCTTCGTGGACCTGACGAGCGCCGGTCCCGCGCGCCTCTTCGGCATGGCCCTCAAGGGCCGCATCGCCGTGGGCTACGACGCCGACCTCACGGTGGTCGACCTCAGGAAGCGCCAGACCATCACCAATGCCTGGATCGCCTCCAAGTGCGCCTGGACGCCCTATGACGGGCTGAGTGTCACCGGCTGGCCGGTCGGAACGGTCGTTCGAGGCGCGACGGTCATGTGGGAGGGTGAGCTGGCGTCACCCGGCATGGGCGAGCCGGTGCGCTTCGCCGAGGCTTTGCAGCCCGAGCCCTGATCGGAGGGCGGGCCTCCGGCCCGCTCTCTGCGCCTCTGCCCGGACCGGAAAGACAAGTGGGCCCGGAGGCCCGCGCTCCCTTTAGCCGCCGAACCGGCCCGAAAGTTCCCGCGTCAGCTTCCCACCCTCGTCGGCATAGCGCTGAATGATGACCTGCGCGGCAGGCGTGCAGCGGCGGTAGCTCTGGGCGTACTCGCGAAAACCCTTGTTGTAGGCCCCGGCCAGCCTGTCCTTGCGGGACTGGGAATTGGCCTCGACCTCGATGAGGTTTTCCATCCGCTTCTGGAAGTCCGAGCCGTCCTGCGCGCCACAGAGGGGGCGCAGGAAGGCGAGCGCCCCCATGATCTCGGAGAGGCGCAGCAGCTGGGGCTCGTAGGGCGGCGGCGGGGCCTCTGGCTCGGGCTGGGTATCGGCCTTGGCATCGGCCTTGGCGTCCTTCTTCTCCCCGGGCTTCTCCTCCTTCTTCGCCTCGCCGGGCTTGGCGGCCGGGGGCTTCGCTGCAGGCCGCGGCGGGCGGGGCCTGCGGTCGGGCTGGGCTTGAGGCGGGGGCGGCGGGGGCGCGGCGGGGCGGCTCCACGGCCAGAAGAACTGCGCGGCGGCGGGAACGGGGGCCAGCCAGCAGGCGAGCAGCGCCAGGCCGCCAGCGACCAAGAGGGCGAGGCCGGTCCCGCGTTTCACGCCCGTCTCCCCACGATGGAGGCCGCGCGGTCGAGGATGCGCGTGAGGCCCGGCGTCGTGGCAAGCGAGCCCACCTCGGCGGGGGCGACGAAGCGGACGTCGGAGGCCTCGGTGCCGGTGACTGGCTCTCCGGCCAGCCAGCGCCCTGCGAAGGCGTTCACGACGAAATGGCTGCGGACCCGCTCATCGGGATCCCGCTCGATCACCTCGACATGGCCGGCGAATCCGAGGATCTCGGCCTCGACGCCGACCTCCTCCATCAGCTCGCGCAAGGCCGCCTGCTCCAGCGTCTCGCCGACCTCGACGAGGCCGCCCGGCAGGGAGAACAAGGCCGGAGAGGGCGGCTTGGTCCGCGCAGCCAGCAGCACCTTGCCGTCCCGGAACACGGCGACGCTCGCGGCGATGAAGGGCCGCGAAGGATAGGCGCGGCTCTCGCGCCCGGGCGTCTTAGACGTGCTGCCCGCCATTGATGTGGATCTCGGCGCCGTTGACGTAGCTCGACTGGTCCGTGCACAGGAAATAGATGGCCTTGGCCACTTCCTCCGGCGTCCCCAGGCGGCGCATCGGGATCTGGGCCACCAGCTTGTCGGTTCCGGGAGAGAGGATGGACGTGTCGATCTCGCCGGGCGAGATCGCGTTCACGCGCACGCCGTGCGGCCCGAAGTCGGCCGCCATCTCGCGGGTGAGGGAGGCCAGCGCCGCCTTCGAGGTCGCGTAGGCCGCGCCGGCGAAGGGGTGGACGCGCGAGCCGGCGATCGAGGTCACGTTCACCACCGACCCCTTGGCCGCCTCGAGCTCGCTGATCAGGCCGCGCGCCAGCAAAGCCGGGGCGAAGAAGTTCACCTGGAAGACGCGCTGCCAGTCCTGCAGCGTCGTGTCGATCGTGCTGAGCCGCGCCCCGCCGGGCCCCTTGGGCGAGATGCCGGCATTGTTGACGAGCGCGTCGAGCCGCCCGCCCTCGAGGCGGGACCGGATCTCCCTGATCGCGCCCTCGGTGTTCTCGGGGTTGCCGAGATCGACCTGGATGTGGTCCTCGGGACCCATCTCCCACGGGCAGTTTTCCGGGAAGGGGTGGCGCGAACAGGTGATCACCCGCCAGCCTGCGGCCGAGAAGCGTTTCACCGTGGCATGGCCGATGCCACGGCTCGCGCCGGTGAGCAGCATGGCGCGCCGCGGTCCGTTGGTGGCGGGAGGGGTCCCCGTGGGCATCGTGTCCTCGATCCGGTCGCGACGGAACCCTCCGTCGCCAAGGCGCAGGCTTCGCCCGCGGGCATCGTCACGTCAAGCAACATTGGCGGCGCGCAAGGCTGGCGCGCGATCGTGCAGGATCCCTCGAGAGTCAGGCCGCGACGGCCCCGCGTTCACGGGTAGAGCCGCTCCGTCGACCATGCCCCCTCGGGGGCGGTGCGGCGGAAGACCGTACGCTCGTGGAGCCGGAACGGCTTGTCCTGCCAGAACTCCACATAGACCGGCCGGATGCGAAAGCCCGTCCAGTAGGGCGGCCGCGGCACCTCGCCGACGGGGTAGCGCGCGGCCATCGTCGCCACGGCCTTTTCCAGGGCGAAGCGGCTCTCGAGCGGCCGGGATTGCTGGCTCGCCCAGGCCCCGATCCGGCTGTCGCGGGGACGGCTCTGGAAATAGGCGTCCGCCTCCGCGTCGCTCACCCGCTCGACGGGGCCGCGCACGCGAACCTGCCGGCGCAGGCTCTTCCAGTGAAAGACGACGGCCGCCTTGGGGTTCTGCTCGATCTCGCGGCCCTTCGCCGATTCAACGTTGGTGTAGAACACGAAACCGGCGGCGTCGGCGCCCTTCAGCAACACCATGCGCACGTCCGGCAGGCCGTCGGCGCCGACCGTGGCGAGCGCCATCGCGTTGGGGTCGTTCGGCTCCTTCGCCTTCGCCTCCTCCATCCACCGCTCGAAGATCGGGAAAGGGTCCGCCGAGCCGACGAAATCCGCGCTGGGTTCGGCTGCCGCCGTGGTCAGGTCACTCGCCATTAACGCTTCCATTGGCCTAATGCCCGACATTGGATTCAGCAGGGATCAACCATCCCCGCGCGGGCGCTTCTCCAGGGTAATATGGCACGACGCGAGGACATGGAAAGGCGCGAGACCCCCCCGGCGGCCATGCGCACGGCGCGGCCCGAGCTCCTGTCCCGCTGCAGCATCGCCGCCCTCGTGGCGATGGCGCTGGGCGGTTGCTCGATCAACCTGCCCATGACGTCGCTGGTGCCGGAGCCGGAGACGACCGCCTCGATCGTCCCCGCGCCGTCTCCCGTCTCCATGGGGCTGACCGAGGAGGAGTGGTCGAAGGCCAGCGCCGCGCTCGACAAGGCTCTCGACCCCCTTCAGAACGGCGCGGCGGTTCGCTGGGCCGACAAGGAGAGCGGGCTCAACGGCCATTTCGTCGCCGCCGGTCCCGCCTATGTCCGCAACGACCAGGTCTGCCGCGCGTTCAAGGCCGTGGTCGGCCTGCCGCCGCAGGACAGGCAGCATCTCGGAACGGCCTGCCGGACGGGGGCAGGGGTCTGGACCCTGCAGAAAGTGCGCCCTTTCCCCGGCGCCGCCTGAGCCGGAGGCGTTGCGAATCGGCAACAGGCTCCCCACATCTGCGGGGACCCGGTGGGGCGCGGCCTCGCGCCGCCCCAATCTCACCGCAGAGGATGACGGATGCGTGACCCCTACGACGTTCTGGGCGTGGCGCGCAGCGCGACCGAGGCCGACATCAAGAAGGCCTTCCGCAAGCTCGCGAAGCAGTTCCACCCCGATCGCAACAAGGACGACCCCAAGGCCCGCGACAAGTTCGCGGAGCTGAACAACGCCTATGAGATCCTGGGCGACGAGACGAAGAAGAAGCAGTTCGACGCCGGCGAGATCGACGCCGAGGGCAAGCCGCGCTTCGCGGGCTTCGAGGGATTCGGGGCCGGCCGGGGCGGCGGGCGCCAGCGAGGCGGCTTCGAGGGCTTCCAGGGCTTCGGCTTCGAGCAGGGGCCGGGCGGCTTTCGCGCGCGCACCGGCGGTGCCGGCGCTGGCGCTGGGTTCGACGCGTCCGACATTTTCGCCGACCTCTTCGGCCAGGCGGCCGGTCGGCGCGGCCCCATGTCGGGCGGCGACCTGAAGGCCGAGGGCTCCATCTCGCTCGCCGAATCCGTCAAGGGCACGCTCCTCCGGCTGATGCTGCCGGGCGATCGCGGGATCGAGGTGAAGGTGCCGGCGGGCATCCAGGACGGCCAGACGATCCGGCTCAAGGGCCAGGGCCAGGCGAGCCCCAATGGCGGGCCGAACGGCGACCTGCTCGTCACGATCAAGGTCAGGCCCGACAAGCGCTTCCAGGTGGAAGGGCGCAACCTGCGCCTGCGCCTGCCCGTGCGCCTCGACGAGGCCGTGCTGGGCGCCAAGGTCCGCGTCCCCACGCTGGACGGCGCGGTGGAGATGTCCATCCCGCCGCACTCGTCGTCCGGACGCACGCTTCGCCTGCGCGGAAAAGGCCTGCCGGGCGAGACGCCCGGAGACCTCCTGATCACCGTCGAGATCGTGCTGCCGAAGGAGAAGGACGAGGAGTTCGAGGCGCTCATGAAGCGCTGGAGCGAGCGGCTCGACGAGGACGTCCGGAAGGAGTTCTGAGTCGGCTACTCGCCGTCGATCGCCACGTGCCACCAGCGGGGCCGCGCGCTGCGGAATGAATGGCGCCCGGGCTTCAAGGCGGCCAGCCCGGGCCGGTCGAAGCTGCCGACGAGCAGGGCGACGACCGGCGCATCGTCGATCGCGCCGAGCGTGCTCCCGCAGGTGGCGCAGTAGGCCCGGCTCGACCGCTCGGATGACCGCCAGGTCGCCGGCCGGCCCGACGGCCCGGTCCACTTGATCCGGTCGGCGGGGAACTCGACCCAGGCGACCGTCAGCGCGCCGGTATGGCGCTGGCACATGCGGCAGGAGCAGGTGTGCGGGGCCTCGGCCGGGCCCGTCGCCTCGAAACGGACTTGCCCGCACAGGCACCCGCCGGTCAGCAGCGTCGCCGCCCGTCCGCCCACGGCTACACCGTCACCTGCGTGCCGACCTCGACGACTCGGCCCGTGGGGATCTGGAAGAAGTCCGTGGCGTCGCTGGCGTTTCGGGCGAGCGCGATGAAGAGCTTGTCCTGCCAGAGCGGCATGCCCGAATGGGCGGCGGGCTTGATGGAGCGCCGCGACACGAAGAACGACGTCGACATGATGTCGAAGGTCCAGCCGAGCTTGCGGGCGATCGCGAGGCCGCGCGGCACGTTCGGCGTCTCCATGAAGCCGAACTTCATCTTCACGCGCGAGAAGTGCTCGCTGATCGGCTGGATCGTGACCCTTTCCTCCTCCCGCACGCGCGGAATGTCGGCCGTCGTGACGGTCAGGATCACGTTCTTGTCGTGCAGGATCTTGTTGTGCTTCAGGTTGTGGAGCAGCGCCGTCGGCGAATAGTCGGGGTCGCTGGTCAGGAACACGGCCGTGCCCGGGACCCGGTGCGGCGGCTTCTTCTCGAGGTTGCGCACGAGCATGTCGAGCGGCACCTCGGTGCGCCGGGTCTTCTCGGCCAGAATTCGCGTGCCGCGCCGCCAGGTCCACATCAGCAGAATGAGGAACGAGGCGAAGAGCAGGGGCGCCCAGGCGCCGTCGAGGAGCTTCAAGAGGTTGGCGGCGAGGAAGGTCGAATCGATCAGCAGGAAGGGCAGCACGAGCAGGGCCGCCGCCCAGGGCTGCCAGCCCCAGAGCCTCCACACCACGACGAAGGCGAGGGTGGCGTCGACCACCATGGTGGTGGTCACCGCGATGCCGTAGGCCGAGGCGAGCGCGCCGGAGGAACGGAACAGGAAGACAAGGATCAGCACGCCGATCAGCAGCAGCGAGTTGATGCGGGGAATATAGATCTGGCCGGAATGCGTCTCCGACGTGAAGCGGATGTCGATGCGCGGCAGCAGGCCGAGCTGCACGGCCTGGCGCGTCAGCGAGAAGGCGCCGGTGATCACCGCCTGGCTGGCGATGACGGTCGCGGCCGTCGCCATGATGACGGTCGGGATCAGCGCCCAGTCCGGATAAAGCCGGTAGAACGGGTTCTCGATGGCGCCGGGGTCGCTCAGGATGAGTGCGCCCTGGCCGAAATAGTTGATGACGAGGCAGGGCAGCACCAGCCCCAGCCAGGCCAGCTGGATGGGACGGCGGCCGAAATGCCCGAGGTCGGCATAGAGCGCCTCGCCGCCGGTGACGGCCAGGAAGACGGCGCCGAGGGTCACCAGCCCGATGAACTTGTGCTGGTAGAGGAAGACGAGCCCGTAGGAGGGGTTCAGCGCTCCCACCACGCCGGGGTCGTCGCTGATGTGGATGAGGCCACCGACGGCGAGCAGAAGGAACCACAGCACCATGACGGGGCCGAAGAAGGCCGCGACCTTGGCCGTGCCGCGGCTCTGAACGGCGAAGAGCAGCACGAGAATCACCACGGTGCAGGGCACCACGTAGTGCTCCAGACCCGGCTCGAGCAGCTTGAGGCCTTCCACCGCCGAGAGAACGGAGATGGCGGGCGTGATGACGCTGTCCCCGTAGAACATGGCCGCGCCGACGACCCCGAGCATCAGGACGAAGGTGCGGCCCTTGGTGAGCGTGCGCTGGGCGAGCGCCATCAGGGACAGCGTGCCGCCTTCGCCGCTATTGTCGGCGCGCAGCAGGATCAGGACGTACTTGGCCGTCACCACGAGGAGAAGCGCCCAGACGATCAGCGACAGCACGCCCAGAACGACCTCGCGCGGCACGGCCACCGGCCCCGTCACCTGGGTGTGGTGCAGGCCCACGGCGGCGATGAGCGCCTCGCGGAACGCGTAGAGAGGGCTCGTGCCGATGTCGCCGTACACGACGCCGATGGAGCCGAGCGTGAGGGCGAACAGGCTGCCGCCATGGCCGTGATGGCCGTCTGCGGCATGCGCTTCGCCGGCATGCTTGTCGTCGTGCGCGGGCGCGGCGGGCGCGGACGGCCCTGATTCCGCCGCGCGCGCCGCCGTGCTGGAGGCTGCGACCGCGTCGCCGCGGGGTGATGTCTGATCGACCATGGACTCGACCGCAAACTGGCGCGACAGGCAGGTCGCGCCGGGGCTTCATACCATCATGGCCGTCCGAAGGCATCCGTCCCTTCACGGAGGGCCATCTGCACCGGAAACCACGTTTGCTGCCGCTTCTGCAACGTGTGAGGGAGCTTCGCGCTCCCGTGCTTGCCGGCGCGAAAAGCTTCCGCTGGCTCCTGGCTTAGGCTATTGATGCCGGCCAATTGACGTCCTCTCGAACCTTCGACGGTCCCATGCCTGATTCGCCTATCCCCGTGTCCTCGCTTCTCGCGGGCAAGCGCGGCCTGATCATGGGCGTCGCCAACAATCGCTCCATTGCCTGGGGCATCGCCAAGGCCGCCCACACCCACGGCGCGCAGCTCGCCTTCACCTACCAGGGCGAGGCGCTCGAGAAGCGGGTGCGTCCGCTCGCCGCAGAGCTCGACGCCATCGTCGTCGGCCATTGCGACGTCACCGACTCCGCCTCCATGGACGCCGTCTTCGCAGAGGTGGAGCGCGCCTGGGGCAAGCTCGACTTCGTGGTCCATTGCATCGCCTTCTCCGACAAGGATGAGCTGACGGGCCGCTACATCGAGACGACCGAGGGCAATTTCAGCAAGTCCCTGCTGATTTCCTGCTATTCCTTCACGGCCGTCGCCCAGCGGGCGGAAAAGCTGATGAAGGACGGCGGCTCGATGCTGACGCTGACCTACTACGGCGCCGAGAAGTGGATGCCTCACTATAACGTCATGGGCGTGGCCAAGGCTGCGCTGGAGGCGTCGGTGCGCTACCTTGCCGCGGATCTCGGCCCCGGAAACATCCGGGTGAACGCCATCTCCGCAGGCCCGATCAAGACCCTGGCCGCCTCCGGGATCGGCGATTTCCGCTACATCCTCAGGTGGAACGAGTACAATGCGCCGCTGCGCCGCACTGTCACCATCGAGGAGGTGGGCGACACCGCGGCCTTCCTGCTGTCCGACATGTCGCGCGGCGTGACCGGCGAGATCCTGCACGTCGACGCCGGCTACCATGTCGTGGGCATGAAGAACCCCGAAGCGCCGGACATGACGCTCGACAAGGGCTGAGCGGATGGCTCAGCCGAATCGGATCATCTACGTCCGGCACGGCGAGACCGACTGGAACGCAGAAGGGCGCCTGCAGGGCCAGCAGGAGATCCCGATCAACGCGACCGGCCGCCGCCAAGCTGCCGAGGCCGGACAAAAGCTCGGAAAGCTGGGCGTTTCGCCCGGGACGCTGCCGTGGCTCGTGAGTCCGATGCAGCGGACGCGCGAGACAGCGGCGATTGCCCGCACGACGCTCGGGCTCGATCCGAACTCCTACCTGATCGAGGAGCGCCTGAGGGAGATCTCCTTCGGCGACTGGGAGGGCCGGACCTGGAAGGAGGTCCGCCGCGACGATCCCGAGGGAGCGCGGGGGCGCGAGCGGGACAAGTGGACCTTCGTGCCGCCAGCCGGCGAGAGCTACGCCATGCTCGCCGAGCGCGTGAGGCCCTGGCTCGAGGGCTTGGACCGCGACGTGGTCGTGGTCGGCCATGGTGGCGTCGCGAGGGCTTTGCTTTACCTGCGTTGCGGCGTGCCCGCGGCCCAGGCGCCCTCCGTGGACATCTGGCAGGGCAAGCTTTTGCTCGTGGAAGCCGAAGCCTTCCGCTGGATCTGACCCTGCGACCTCCCGTGCGTCCCAGGTTAACAAGGCCTGCAACCTTCGTTCATTCAGGGTTCAGGCGAAGCCCTTAGAACGTCTCCCCACGATGCGCTGCATTCGCGGCGCGGCGGGCGCGAGCCCAAACGGGGGATGGGGCATGCAGGCAGGATTGGACCGCGGGTCGTCGCTCGACACACTCGCGCGGTCAGGGAATCCCGCCGGCCCCGCGGAGACGACCATGAACGCTTTGTCGAGGGACTTCACCGTGTCCGGCCTTCTGTCGCGGCCTGCCCAGCCGGGCGTGCTGCGGGGGCCGCGGCTTCCCGGCCTGATGCGCGACGAGGTGCTGGCCGACCTGTTCCTGGCAACCGCTGCCCGCGTGCCGGGCAAGGCCGCCATGATCTGCCGGGGCGAGACGCTCACCTACGGCGCGGTTCGCGAGCGCGCCGAGGCGATCGCCCGCGGGCTGGTCGCCAAGGGGGTCGGCCCCGGCGACGTTGTGGGCCTGTGGATGGCGCGCGGCGCCGAGCTGCTGGTCGCCCAGATCGCGGTCGCCCTGTCGGGCGCCGCCTGGCTGCCCTTCGACGCCGACGCGCCGGTCGAGCGCATCGCCACCTGCCTCGGCGACGCCGCCGGCAAGGGGCTGCTGACCTCACACGACTTCGCTCACCGCGCCAAGGACCACGGCTTGGTGGCCTGGACCTCCGACGCCCTCGCCGTCGCGTCCGCGGAGGCCTTCGTGGCGCCGTCCGCGCGCGGCCTGACGCCCGACCACCCGGCCTACCTGATCTACACCTCGGGCTCGACGGGCACGCCCAAGGGCATCGTCATCAGCCACCGCAACATCTGCCACTACCTGCGCTCCGGCAACGCGCTCTATGGCCTCGCCGAGAGCGACGTGATGTTCCAGAGCGCCTCGGTCGCCTTCGACCTCTCCATGGAGGAGATCTGGGTTCCCTACCTCGTCGGCGCGACCCTGTGGGTCGCGACGCCCGAGGTGCTGGCCGAGACGGACAAGCTCGCCGACGTGATCGACGCGGCGGGCGTCACCGCCATCGACACCGTCCCGACGCTGCTCGGCATGTTCAGCCGCGATATCCCCAGCCTCCGGCTGATCCTGCTCGGCGGCGAGGCCCTGCAGCCCTCCGTCGTGCAGAAATGGGCGAAGCCCGGCCGCCGGCTCTTCAACACCTACGGCCCGACCGAGGCGACCGTCGTCGCCACGGCCTGCGAGGTGAAAGCGGGCGAGCCCGTCACGATCGGCGGTCCGATCCCCAACTATTCCTGCTACGTGGTCACCGAGGACCTGCAGCTCTGCGCCGTCGGCCAGCAGGGCGAACTGCTCATCGGCGGCCCCGGCGTGGCGCAGGGCTACCTGCAGCGCCCCGAGCTGACGGCGGAGAAGTTCATCGCCAACCCCTTCGAGAGCGACGGCACGGATCCCGTGCTCTACCGCTCGGGCGACGCGGTGAGCCTCGATCCCGCCGGCAACATCGTGTTTCACGGCCGCATCGACGACCAGGTGAAGATCCGCGGCTTCCGCGTCGAGCTCGGCGAGATCGAGGTGAAGCTCGACGAGCTGCCGGGCGTCGCCCAGGCCGCCGTGGTGCTGCGCCACGACGACGGGCTCGACCGCCTCGTCGCCTTCATCCTCCCGGAGGAGGGCTCGGGCATCGACCGCATGCAGGTGCGCGTGGCTTTGGCCGAGCGGCTGCCCTCCTACATGGTGCCCTCGCGCTTCGAGCTGGTTGAGACGCTGCCGCGCCTCTCGTCTGGCAAGATCGACCGCAAGACGCTGAAGGCCATGCCGCTCGCCGCCGCCAACGGGGCGGGCGAGGAGCAGGAACCCGCGCGCACGCCGACCGAAGCGGCGCTGCTGGCGGCCGCCCAACGCGTCTTCCCCGGCCAGTCGCTGCCCTTCGAGGCCGACTTCTTCACCGAGCTCGGCGGCCACTCGCTGATCGCCGCCCGCTTCGTCTCCGCCGTGCGCGAGACGCCGCGCCTCGCCGGCGTCACCCTGCAGGACGTCTATGGCGCGCGCACCCTGCGCGCCATGGCCGCCCGGCTCGACGAGCGCTGCCCGGCCGAGGACGGCGAGGCCGCCGACCTCTCCTTCACGCCGCCCCCGCTGGCGCGCCGCTTCTTCTGCGGCCTGGCCCAGGCGGCGGCGCTGCCCTTCATTCTCGGCCTGATGACCGCGCAGTGGCTCGGCGTCTTCGTCAGCTACATGCTGCTCTCCAACGAGGAGACCGGCTTCTGGGCGAGCGTGGCGACGCTGCTCGGCGTCTACATGGGCATCAACGTGCTCACGGTCGCGATCGCCATCGCCTCCAAGTGGCTGATCATCGGCCGCACCAGGCCCGGCCGCTACCCGCTCTGGGGCGCCTATTATTATCGCTGGTGGCTGGTGCAGCGCATCCAGACCCTGACCCACATGAAGTGGTTCCAGGGGACCCCGATCATGCGGGCCTACCTGCGCGCCATGGGCGCCAGGGTCGGCGCGGACGCCATCATCTCCGAGATCGAGTCAGGCGCCATCGACCTCGTCAGCGTCGGGCGCGGCGCGTCCATTGGCGGCAAGGTGAAGTTCGCCAATGCCGAGGTGATCGGCAACGAGCTCGTCATCGGCACGATCGAGGTGGGCGACGAGGCCTATGTCGGCACGTCCTGCGTGATGGGCCACGATGTCGTCATCGGCGAGGGCACGGAGCTTCTGGACCTCACGGCGGTCTCCGCCGGCGCGCGTCTCGGCGCCTGGGAGATCTGGGACGGCTCTCCCGCCAAGAAGGTGGGCATGGTCGACCGCGCCGCCCTGCCGGCCGAGCCCGTGGCCAGCCGCACGACCCGCACCTTGCAGACCATTGTCTACGCCGCCGTGCTGCTTCTGTTGCCGCCCGTCAGCCTGCTGCCGATCTTCCCGGCCTTCTACCTGTTCGATCGGATCGACGACACGATCTCGGCCTTCTTCGACGTCAGCTACCTCTACTACCTGCCCGTTCTCGCCTGGCCGACCGCCATGGCGCTGGTCGCGGTGACGGTGCTGCTCGTTGCGGCCGTGCGCTGGATCGTGCTGCCCCGCGTCAGGGCCGGCACCTACTCAGTCCATAGCTGGTTCTATGTCCGCAAGTGGATCGTGGCGCTCGCCACCGAGGTGACGCTGGACACGCTCTCCTCGCTCTACGCCACCGTCTACATGCGCAACTGGTACCGCCTGATGGGCGCGAAGATCGGCAAGGACGCCGAGATCTCGTCCAACCTGGCGGGGCGCTACGACCTCGTGGAGATCGGCGAGAAGTGCTTCATCGCCGACGAGGTGGTGCTCGGCGACGAGGACGTGCGGCGCGGCTGGATGCACCTGCAGCCCGTCAAGACTGAGGCGCGCGTCTTCGTGGGCAACGACGCGGTCGTGCCGACCGGCGCGGTGATCCCTGAGGGCAGCCTGATCGGCATCAAGTCCAAGCCCCCGGCGAACGACGTGATCAAGGCCGGCGACACCTGGTTCGGCTCGCCCCCGATCAAGCTGCCGACACGCCAGAAGATCGACGGCATCGCCGCCAACTGGACCTTCGAGCCCTCGCGCTGGATGCGCATCGGCCGGGCCGTGTTCGAGGCCTTCAACCTCTCGCTGCCCACCATGCTGTTCATCACCTGCGGCACGCTGGCCGTGGAGGTGTTCACTCCCGCCATGTACGACAAGAACTACGGGGTCTTCGCCCTGCAGTTCCTCGCCGCGGGCGTGCTGATCTCGGCCATCATGACGCTCGTGGTGGTCGGCGTGAAATGGGCGCTGATGGGCCGCTACAAGCCCGTGATGAAGCCCATGTGGTCCTGGTGGGCGCTTCGCACCGAGGCCGTGGCCGTGATGTACTGGGGTCTCGCCGGCAAGGTGCTGCTCGACCATCTTCGCGGCACGCCGATGCTCCCCTGGGTCCTGCGCCTGTTCGGCGTCAAGATCGGCAAGGGCGTGTTCCTCGACATGACGGACGTCACCGAGTTCGACTGCGTGAAGGTGGGCGACTTCGTCTCGATCAATGCGCTCGCAGCGCTCCAGACGCACCTCTACGAGGACCGCGTGATGAAGGTCGGCCGCGTCTCCATCGGCAACGGCGTCACCATCGGCGCGGGCTCCACGGTGCTCTACGACACCCATGTCGGCGACTTCGCCCGCCTCGGCCCGCTCACCCTCGTCATGAAGGGCGAGGGCCTGCCCGCCCACACCGAATGGTGCGGCGCCCCGGCAGTCCCCTTGGCCGAGCCCAAGCCGATCGAACGCACCGAGGTGAAGGCGGCAGCCTGAGCAGAGCGCGGGCCTCCCGGCCCGCCTCATCCGAATAGCGGGCCGGGAGCCCGCGCCCCAGCCCCGCCGGTTTGCCCCGGCGGGGCTTTCGCTTTATGAGGCCCGGACGCCGCCACCGGGCCTTCGCCATGTCGCACAACACGTTCGGCCACCTGTTCCGAGTCACCACCTTCGGCGAGAGCCATGGGCGGGCGATCGGCTGCGTGGTGGATGGCTGCCCGCCGCGCATCCCGCTGACCGAGGCTGACATCCAGGCCGACCTCGACAAGCGCCGGCCGGGCCAGTCGCGCTTCACCACTCAGCGCCGCGAGCCCGACGAGGTGAAGATCCTCTCCGGCGTGTTCGAGGACGAGCGGACCGGCGGGCAGGTGACGACCGGCACGCCCATTGCGCTCCTGATCGAGAACGTCGACCAGCGCTCGAAGGACTATGGAGAGATCCGCGACAAGTACCGGCCGGGCCATGCGGATTTCACCTATGACGTGAAGTACGGCGTGCGCGACTATCGCGGGGGAGGGCGCTCCTCGGCCCGCGAGACGGCCTGCCGTGTGGCGGCCGGCGCTATCGCCCGCAAGGTCGTGCCCGGCCTCGTCGTGCGCGGCGCATTGGTCCAAATGGGCCCGCACGCCGTCGACCGCTCCCGCTGGGACTGGGACGAGGTGGGCCGCAACCCGTTCTTCTGCCCCGACGCCGACATGGCCAAGTTCTACGAGGACTACCTCGACGGCATCCGCAAGGCCGGCTCGTCGGTGGGGGCCGTGCTCGAGGTGGTCGCCGAGGGCGTGCCGCCGGGCCTGGGCGCCCCGATCTACGGCAAGCTCGACGCCGACCTTGCCGCCGCACTGATGAGCATCAACGCCGTCAAGGGCGTCGAGATCGGCGAGGGCTTCGCCTCCGCCGCCCTCACCGGGGAGGAGAACGCCGACGAGATCCGGCGCGGCAATGATGGCGGGCCTCTCTTCCTGACCAACCATGCCGGCGGCATTCTCGGCGGCATTTCGACCGGCCAGGCCGTGGTCGCGCGGTTCGCCGTGAAGCCGACCTCCTCGATCCTCAATCCGCGCCTGACGGTCGACCGGCAGGGCCACGAGACGGATATCCTCACCAAGGGCCGCCACGATCCCTGCGTCGGCATCCGCGCCGTTCCGGTCGGGGAGGCGATGGTGGCCTGCGTGATTGCAGATCACTATCTGCGCCACCGCGGGCAGGTGGGCGAGACGAACGCCTGGCCTTTTCCGGACGCTTCAGCCTGAGTGAATGCAGCGTCGCCCATCGATTTTACTTGTACTAAAATGCCGATCGGCCTAAGGCTCGACCATGCGTCTCGACGAGTGGTTGCGCCTCAACGACATCTCCCGCGTCAACTTCGCGAGGCGGATCGGCGTGTCGCCGGCCACGATCACCCAGCTCTGCAACCGCGACGGGGCCTGGATGTCGCGCGAGATGGCAGAGCTCATCTGCCGCGAGACGCAGGGGGCCGTGACGCCCAATGACTTCATCGCCGCCGGCCTCGCGCCGGGGGCCGCTTCGCAGGAGCGTTCCGTGAACCAGTCCGTCCTGTCCGCCATCGAGGCCTTCGCGCGCGGCGAGATCGTCATCGTCACCGACGACGACGACCGCGAGAACGAGGGCGACCTCATCTGCGCCGCCGTGCACTGCACGCCGGAGAAGATGGCCTTCATCATCCGCAACACCTGCGGCATCGTCTGCGCGCCCATCACGGCCGACGACGCAAGGCGGCTGAACCTCAACCCGATGGTTGCGGCCAACGACGCTCCGCTCGGCACGGCCTTCACCGTGTCGGTCGACGTCAAGCACGGCCTGACCACGGGCATCTCCGCGGAGCAGCGCACCAACACGGTCCGCGCGCTGGCCAACGGCAACATGGGGGCGGGCGATTTCGTGCGACCCGGCCACGTCTTTCCCCTCATCGCCAAGGATGGCGGCGTGCTCATGCGCTCCGGCCATACCGAGGCGGCGGTGGACCTCTGCAAGCTTGCCAAGCTGCCGCCCGTCGGCGTCATCTGCGAACTCGCCAACGACGACGGCACGGTGATGCGCGGCGAGCAGATCGCCGCCTTCGCAGAGAAGCACAGCCTCCGGCGCATCTCGGTGGCGGACCTCATCGCCTACCGTCAGGCGCGTGAGAAGCTGGTGGAGCGGGTCTCGACCTTTCCGGTGAAGACCGACACGATCGACCTCACGGGCTACGCCTACGTCACGCCCTTCGACACGGTGCAACACTTCGCCTTCGTCTATGGTTCGCTCGGGGAGGGGACACGCGTCGTCACCCGCCTCCACCGCGCCAACGTCATCGCCGACACCCTGCAGGGGGGCAAGGCGCTGCAGTCGACGCTCGCGCGTTTCAAGGCGGAGGGTGGCGGCGTGCTCGTCTACCTCCGGGACGGGACGGCCGGCGTGCCGGTGAAGACGGTGGAAGAGGACTCGGAGGCGCTGCGCCAGCGCCAGTGGCGCGAGGTCGGCCTCGGCGCCCAGATCCTCAAGGACCTCGGCGTCACCTCCATCGTCAACCTCTCCTCAACCGCGCGGTCTTACGTCGGCCTTGCCGGCTTCGGCATCGAGATCGTTGCGACCGAGCCGCTCGAGGGGTAGGGGGCCAGGTCACCTTTGGAGCGCGGGCCTCCTCCGGCACGCCCGAAGGTTCTGCGGGCCGGCGGCCCGCGCTCCAGTCAGCTTCCGCGCATCAGCGTCATCACGTGCGCCGCCACGGAACGGGCGAGGCCCTCGAGGTCGTAGCCGCCTTCGAGCAGCGAGACGAGCCGGCCGCCGCTGTAGCGGTCGGCGAGGTCCATGAGCTGGGCGGTCGCCCAGCCATAGTCGGCCTCGACCAGGTTCAGGTTGGCGAGCGGGTCGCGGACGTGCGCGTCGAAGCCCGCGGAGATGATGATGAGGTCCGGCTGGTAGGCCTCGATACGCGGCAGCACGCCGACCTCGAAGGCCTCGCGGAACTCAAGGCTCCCGTCGCCCGCCCGCAGGGGCACGTTGACGATGGTGTTGTGCTCGCCCCGCTCGTTGGCGGCGCCGGTGCCGGGATAGAGCGGCATCTCGTGGGTCGAGCAATACATGACCGACGAGTCTTTCCAGAAGATATCCTGCGTGCCGTTGCCGTGGTGGACGTCCCAGTCGACGATCGCCACGCGCTCCGCACCGTGCTGTTTCTGGGCGTGACGGGCGGCGATGGCGGCGTTGTTGAAGAAGCAGAAACCCATGGCCTTGTCGCGCTCGGCGTGGTGGCCGGGCGGTCGCGAGGCCGAGAAGGCATTCGCCACCTTGCGCGTCATGACCTCGTCGACGGCTTGCAAGGCGCCGCCCACGCCCCTCAGCGCGGCCTCGAGCGTGCCGGGCGACATCATCGTGTCCGAATCGAGCTGGACGAGCCCCTCCTGCGGCGCCGCGTCCTCGATGGCGCGCACATAGGCCTCGGGATGAGCGAGCAGCAGCGCCTCGGTCGGCGCGACAGGCGAAGGTTCACGTGCAAGCGGCTGGAATCGTTCATGTTCCAGGATTCGCTCGACGACCCTGATCCGGTCCGGCCGCTCGGGATGGCCGGCGGGCGTCTGGTGGCGAACAAAGCACGGATGGGAGACGAATAGGGTCGACACGGGGTCCTCCCGTTCTTTTGTGTTTGACCCATTGTCGATCAGGGCTATGCCCCCGTCCATGGGGCAATGGATGGCCGGCGCACTTGACATGGGTCATGGCGCGCCTGCATTCCTGCACTCCGGGGTTGTTCAAGAGTGCTGGCGGAGCACTGCGAACCAACCCTCGATGGCCATGGGCGTTCGTCATGGCCCTCCTGCTTGCGAGGCCAAGGAGATGCGTTCGAGATGATGTCGGGAGCAAGACTGGCGGTGCTGGCCGTCATCGGCCTGGTCATGGTTGGGTGCCGATACGAGCCCATCAAGGCGCCCACCCTTTCGGCGCGGGACCAGGAATACATGGCCCTGGTGCCCACCAGCGAGATCTGGCTCCCCTACGAACGCTACCGGATCGACGATCCCACGGGCCTGCCGCCCGGTACCATCCTGGTCGATACGAAGTCCAAGTTCCTCTATCTCACCGAGCCCGGCGGCAAGGCCTTGCGCTACGGCGTCGCCGTGGGCGACGAGGCCTATGGCTGGACGGGCGAGGCCACCATCAAGCGCAAGGCCGAGTGGCCCGACTGGCATCCGCCGGCTGAGATGATCAAGCGCTGGCCGCACGTCCACTTCACGAAGGGCGGCCCCGACAATCCGCTCGGCGCGCGCGCCCTCTATCTCTTCGAGGGCAACAAGGACACGCTCTACCGCATCCACGGCACCAACGAGGAAGAGAAGATCGGCCAGGCCGTCTCTTCCGGCTGCATCCGGATGCGGAACATCGACGTGATCGATCTCTACAACCGGGTGCCCGAGGGCACCAAGGTCATCGTCAAGTAGCCGCTTGCCGGTTCAGGCGGAGCCGCGCAGGCTGGCCCCGCCCAGGTTGATCCGGACGATCTCCGGCGGGACGCCGAGGCGCACCGGCACGATCGACGTGCCGAGCCCGCCCGAGATGATGATATGGCGGCCTGCATCCTCGACATGGCCATAGGCGAAGCGGTTGCCGTAGTCGGACGGCACCACCGGCGAATAGCCGAACAGGCGGATCTGGCCGCCATGGGTGTGGCCCGAGAGGGTGAGGGCCACCCGCTCCTCCGGCTGGTTGATGAAGATGTCCGGCTCGTGCGCGAGCAGCAGGGCGGGAGCGTCGTCGGTGACCCTGGCCAGCGTCCCCGGCAGGTCGTCAACGCCGCGGAAATGGTGCGGCGAAACCCGGTAGGCGAGCTGGTCCCCGAGTCCGAGCAGCCAGAACGGCTTGCCGGCAGGCGTCCGCAGGCGGACGGCCTCGTTCTCGAGGACGGGGATGCCGGCCTGCTTGAGCGCCTGGACCACGCCCCGCGCCTTGTCCGGTTGCGCCCGGGGAAAGGGCCCGTGCCACCAGTCGTGATTGCCGAGAATCGAGTAGACGCCCAGCGGCGCCTTCAGGGCGCCGAGGATCGGCGCCCACTCTGACGCGGGGTAGCCGCGCAACACGAAGCGGTTTGAGGCCACGAAGTCGCCGCCAAGCAGCACGAGGTCGCAGCCCATCCCGTTCGTCACGTCTACGATCTCGGCGATCCGGTCGAGCGACATGTGCGGCTCGCCTGCATGGATGTCCGAGATGAAGGCGATCGTGAGCGCCATGTCGTCCGGCCAGAGCGGCAGCCGGGGGGCGTAGTCCGTTACCACCAGGCGATAGCGCGGCTCGATTCCGAGGGCGTAGCCGGCGAGGCTCGTCATGCCGAAAGCGAATCCGGTGAGGCCGCCGAGAACGCCTCGCCGGGTCAGCAGAACGCGGCGTCGCCGCGCGGGAGGCCGCTCAAGCAGCGTCGTCGTCCTCGCGGAAGATGGCGGGGATCTCGGCCCTGCGCGCCTTGGCGGCGTTTGCCGCTTCGGGCTTGACCTGCGCGGCGGCCGCCGCGACCGACGCGATGCCGATGCGGGCGAAATGGCGGCTATAGCTGTCCAGCGCGGCCGGGGCGTGGAAGTTGCTGGTCTGACTGCTGGCGCGCGTGTCCTGGCGAACGGCGCGGGATGCGGTGGTCATCGTGCTGTCCTCTTCATGAACCCCGGCGTCCACGCGCCTGGGGCCGCTCTGATCTGATCGGCGTTTCGAGCCGCCGCGTGGCGCGTCCATGGAGAAAAGGAGGCGATGACGCCGAACCGTTCCACCATGGCGCGTTTGCCACGACCTTCGACCGATGTGGTGAAGAGGGTGTTAACCGTGATGGCCCGGTCCGGACGTGCCTAAACGCACCGCCCGGGCGTGGCGAAAAGGCCTCAGCCGCGCAGGCCCTCCGCGCGGACAAGCGCCTCGAGCTTGTCGAAGGCGCGCACGAGCCGGTCGAACATGTCGTCGATCTCGTCCTCGCGGATGATGAGGGGCGGGCAAACCGCCACAGTGTCGGCGAGGTTGCGGACGATCAGACCTTCCTCCTGTGCCAGCATCGTCGCCTTGGCGCCGATCCCCGCCTTGGCCTCGAAGGCGCGCTTGGTGCCCTTGTCGGCCACGAGCTCGATCCCGGCGACGAGGCCCTTGCCGCGCACCTCGCCCACGAGGGGATGGTCGCGCAGCGGCTCGAGGCGCCGCCAGAAGGGGGCCACCATGCGCGCGGCATGGCCGAAAATGTCGTCCCGCGCGTAGATCTCCAGCGTCTTGACGCCGAGCGCCGAACCGACGGGATGGCCGGAATACGTATAGCCATGGGCGAACGTGCCGATCTTGCGGCTCTCGTCCAGCATCGCCTCGTACATGAAGTCCGGGATCATCACCGCCGAGAGCGGGAAATAGGCCGAAGTGATCGCCTTGGCGATCGACATCGTGTGGGGCCTCATGCCCATCGCCGTCGAGCCGAACGGCGTGCCCAGCCGACCGAAGCCGCAGATCACCTCATCGGCAATGAAGATCATGTCGTACTTCGCGAGCACGGCCTGGATCTTCTCGTAGTAGGTCCGAGGCGGCACCGTGACGCCGCCGGCTCCGCCGACGGGCTCGGCGATGAAGGCGGCGCAGGTCTCCGGCCCTTCCTTGAGGATCAGCTCTTCCAGCTCGTTGGCGAGGCGGGTTGCGAACTCCTCCTCGCTCTCGCCCGGCAGACCGAAGCGGTAATGGTGCGGGCAGGAGGTGTGTAGGATGTTGGGGATCGGCAGGTCGAAGTCGATGTGGTTGTTCGGCAGGCCCGTGAGCGACGCCGAGGCGACCGTGACACCGTGGTAGCCCTTGAGCCGGGCGATGATCTTCTTCTTCTTCGGCCGGCCCATCGCGTTGTTGTAGTACCAGATCAGCTTGATCTGGGTGTCGTTGGCGTCCGAGCCGGAAGCGCCGAAGAACACCTTGGAGACCGGCATCGGCGCGATCTCCTTGAGCTTCTCGGCGAGCTCGATCGCGGGGTCGTGGCTCTTGCCGCCGAACAGATGGGTGAAGGGCAGCTTCAGCATCTGCTCGCGGGCAATCTCCACGAGTTCCTCGTTGCCGTAGCCGAGCGAGGTGCACCAGAGCCCCGCCATGCCCTCGATGTAGGGCTTGCCGTCGGTGTCGTAGACCCAGATGCCCTTTCCGCGCTCGAGCACCAGCGGCCCGCTCGTCCGCAGGGCCGCGAGGTTGGTGTAGGGGTGGATCAGCGTCTCGACGTCGCGGGTCTGGAGATTGGTCAGCATCGCAGCACTTCTTCCGTCAATCGGGATAGCACACTCTGCGAGAGGGCCGGGGCCGCGTCAAAGCCCAAGGCCGCACAGCGGCAAGCGCCAGGGCGCATGGCTGCGGGCCATCAGACTGCCAGCGCAGGAGGGACATAGCGGCAGCCCAGCGCTTCCAGCATCGCCGCGACCGCCAGGACCGTGCGGTCGCGGCCCTCGGGGCCGATGATCTGGACGCCGACCGGCAGGCCATCGCCAGTCCGCCGGACGGGCACGACGGCCGCGGGCAGGTGGCAGACCGTGGCCAACGACGACCATTTGAGGAAGTCGAGATAGGGCGCCGTCCCGTTCGCACCGAGGTCGAGCATGCGCGAGTGGAGGTCCGGGCCATGGTCATGCAGGATGGCGAGAACCGGGGCGGGAGGCGCGAGCACCACGTCGAAGGTCCGGAAGAAGGCGTCGAAGCTCTGTTTCAGGCGCTCGCGACGGGCATGAAGCTCGGCGATTCCCGTCGCGTCGAGACGTGCGCCGCGCGCCTGAAGGGAGCGGTGGTCAAGGTCGCCCGGCCGGGCGTCCGGAACGCTTGCCGCGATTCGCTGGCGCACCTTCTCCGGCAGGTCGGCCGCGACGATCGCGTGGTTGAGCAGAGCATAGGTCTCGTAGAAGTCAGCGAAGGAGGCGGAGGGACGCGCCGCCTCGTCGACCGTTGCCCCGGCTCCCGACAAGCGCCCCGCCGCGTCACGGACGGCGCCCGCCACCTCCGGGTGAACCGGAGCCAGCGGCTCGTCGATCCAGAGAGCCACCCGAAGCCGGTCCGGCCTGGCGTGGCGGGCCGGCTCCAGTTGCGGCTTCACGCCGTCCAGCGCCGGCGGCCCCATGATGACGTCGAGCATCAGGCCGAGATCCTCCGCCGAGCGGGCGAGTGGACCCGCGACCGAGAGGTCGCCTTCGGCTGGGATGCCGGGCGGAGGTGGGTTGTGGCCGCGCTTGGAGACGAGGCCGAAGGTCGGCTTCAGTCCGAAGATCCCGCAGGCATGGGCCGGCCAGCGAATCGAGCCGCCGAGGTCGGAGCTGAGCTCCAGCGCGCTCATCCCCGTCGCCACGGCCGCGGCTGCGCCGCCCGAGGAACCGCCTGGAGTCCGCGTCACGTCCCACGGATTGTTGCTGGTGCCGTAGACGGGGTTGGTCGCCTGGAAGTCCATGCACCAGGCCGACACGTTGCTCTTGCCGAGGATCACAGCCCCGGCGGCCCTCAGGCGGCGCACGGCCGCCGCGTCCTCCTCCGGGATGCGGTCGCGATAGGGCGGCGCCCCCGTGGTGGCCGGCATGCCCGTCACGTCGAAGGCGTCCTTGATCGTCATGGGCAGGCCGTCGAGCGGACCCGCCTGACCGCGCGCACGTCGCTCGTCGCTGGCGAGCGCCGCCGCGCGCGCCAGCTCGCGGCGCTCGGCGACGACGGCATTGAGCGCCGGGTTGAGCGCGTCGATGCGCGCCAGAGTGGCATCGAGGAGTTCGAATGCCGAGATCTCCCGGCGCTCCAGCAGGGCGAGCAGGTCGGTGGCGCGGCGGGTGACGAGATCCATGAGGGTGCCTCCGGTCTTCCGGACGCTCGCACGCGGCGCCGGCACAATTCAACGGCCCGATTCACCCTGACTTGGGCGCGCGGCCGATCCGACTTCAGCAGCGCTAGGCACCGTCACAATGCTTGGGCATCATGCCCTCGGGGGGAGCAATCGGCGCGCGGCCGGGGCGGCTGCGGGCTTTCATCCACGGCCACGCGAGGTGACATGCCGTCTTCCTTCCTCAACGACATGCTGCAGACCCTGACCGACCGCAGCCGGGCCCTGCTCGGCCTCTCGAAGGGGGCGGTCGCCGGAGGGGACCTCGCCAAGCTCGCCACGCAGCTCCTGTCCCGCCGGGGCGAAGCCTCGGGCGTTCTGCTCGCAGCCACGATCCTGGCAGCGTACCGCGCGGCCCCGGAGGCGAGCCGGCGCGCCTTCCTGACCACGCTCGCCGAGAAATTCGGGCCGGACGAGGGGCGGCTGCAGGCGGCGGTGGAAGCGTACCAGGCGGACGCCAACCCCGAGACCATCGCTGCGTTGGGAATCGCAGCCGAATCACGCCGGCAGGAGCTGTTCCGTCGCCTGAACCTCGCCCCCGGCGGCACGGCCTCGCTGGTGCGCATGCGGGCCGACCTGCAGGACTTCGTGAAGGACGACCCGGGCCTGCGGGCGCTGGAGCCCGATTTCGTCCATCTCTTCTCGTCCTGGTTCAACCGCGGCTTTCTCGTGCTGCGGCCGATCGACTGGACGACGCCAGCGAACATCCTCGAAAAGATCATCCGCTACGAGGCCGTCCACGAGATCCGCGACTGGAAGGATCTGCGCAACCGCCTTGAGCCGACGGATCGGCGCTGCTTCGCCTTCTTCCATCCGCAACTCGCCGACGAGCCGTTGATCTTCGTGGAAGTGGCGCTCACAGCAGTTATTCCGGACGCCATCGCCCCGTTGCTGGCGGAGGACCGGGTGCCGATCGAGGCCAAGGACGCCACGACCGCCGTTTTCTACTCGATTTCGAATACGCAGAAGGGACTTGCCGGCATCACCTTCGGCAATTTCCTGATCAAGCAGGTTGTGGAGGACCTGAAGCGCGAACTGCCCAACCTGAAGACGTTCGTGACTCTGTCGCCCGTGCCCGGCTTCGCCCGCTGGCTACAGGCGGAGCGACAGGCGGAGGAGCCCCAACAGCTCTCTCCCGCGCTGATCCAGGACCTTGGTCCTCTCGACGCGCCGGAATGGCCACATGACGCCGAGATCCGCGACGTCCTGCGAGGCCCGCTTCTCGCCGCCGCAGCGGCCTATTTTCTGAAGGCCAAGGGGACCGGCGGACGGCCCGTCGATCCCGTCGCGCGCTTCCACCTGGGCAACGGGGCGCGGCTGGAGCGGCTGAACGCATTCGGCGACCTGTCGCCCAAGGGCATCGCGCAGTCCTTCGGGCTGATGGTGAACTACCTCTACGCGCCCGACGATATCGAGCAGAACCACGAGGCCTACGCGGAAAAGGGCGTCGTCGCGGCTGCACGCTCCGTCCAGCGGCAGCTCAGGAACGACGTACCGGCAAGGGACGCCGTGCTGCCGGCCTAGCTGCCGGCATTGCCAGAAGCAAAGCGAGGAAGCAATCCAGGCCCGGTCAAGGCTGGACTGCTTCCCGTTCGGCTCGCAACGACGTTGCCGTCCTGCTTACGACTGCTGGATGGCCGAGAGCAGCCAATCCTGGCCACGCTCGCGGCGGAAGGTCCAGAGCTCCGTGACCTCCTGCGGACGGTCGGCGTCGCCTTCCACGACCTTGCCCGTGGCGCGCTCGAGGAGCGCGTTCACCAGGGAGAAGCGCATCGCGACGGTGGCGTAGTCCGCCGAACCTTCGCGCCAGGACTCTGCGAGATCCCCCTGCAGCAGCTTCACGTCGCGGACGCGGTCGTGCAGCCCGCGGCCCTGGTTACGCGAGAGATCCTCGCCGAAATAGGCCACCATCTCCGGCGTGCAGAGCCGGCGCAGCGCCGCCACGTCCTCGGCGTCCCACGCGGCATTGACGGCCTGGAGCCGGTTCTCGAAGGCCTGGTAGTCCGCCGGGCCGATGCCGACGGCGTCGACGGGCTGGCGAGGCTGCTGCGGTGCAGCGGAGCCGCCGAGGCCGCCGAGCCCGGAGCCAAGTCCGCCCGAGCCAAGTCCGCCCGAGCCGAGACCACCCGGTGCGGGGCCGCCCATCCCGCCAGCGTTGCGGGCATAGGCGCCGGCCATGGCCGGCTGGTTGCGGCTGCGGAAGAAGCGCAAGGCCAGCATCACGAGGCCAGCGATCAGGGCGAACTGCAGGAGCATGCCGAGCAGCGACAGGATGCCGCCGATGCCGCCGAACATCCCGTGGCCGAACAACATGCCGAGGAGGCCGGCGCCAAGGAGGCCGCCCAGCAGGCCCGTGCCGAAGCCGGGACGGCCGAACATGCCGGGGCGCTGCGCCGCGGACGGAGCGGTGTAGCCGGGCGAAGGCATGCCCGGCTGCGTCATGGAGCGCTCCATGGGCGCGGCGGTGCGGGGAGCCGTCGTGGTGACCGGCGGAGCCGAGAAGGTCCGGCTGCCACGGCTGCCGAAGCTGCCGCCGCCACCCGGGCGAGCCTCGGCTGTCGCGACGCCGAGCGCGACCACGGCCGCGGCGGCGAGGCCGGCGCGGGCCATGCGGGAGTTCAGGCGCGTCATCAAGGTCATGGACGTGAGGTCCCCTTCCAAACATACGGCGTAGAGATAGGAAGCCGCCCGGAAGAATGTGAGACCCCCTCACGTCGTTCCCGTGACGTTCCCGCGGCAGCGCCGACGTAACGCAATCTTTGCCGCGGCGTGCCTAGGGTCCGGCATGCTGTTTTCCGTGGCTTTCCTTGCCAATGCCGGCCTGAACTTCGTCCTGGGACTGGCGATCGCCGCGGTGCTGGGCCCGGAGGAGTTCGGCCGCTACGCCCTGGCGGCGGCGATCGCCATCCTCGTGAACGCGCTGGGATTCTTCTGGATCGCCAACGCCACCGCCCGCTTCTATTCCGAGCGCAGCCGCGCCGAAGAGCCGGCCGTCCGCGCCACGCTCGACCGGGCGCTCCTCGTTCTCGGCGGCGCGGTGGTCATCATGGCGCTCGCGGCGCTCGCGTTCTGGCCGGGTTGGGGGCTGGGCGGCGACCTCGTCGCGATCGCGCTCGTCGTCGGAATCGTGCACGGCGTGTTCGACTATGCGAGCGCGCTTTCCCGTGCCCGCTTCCTGCAGGGCGTCTTCGCCCGCATCGTGCTCGTGAAGAACGTGCTGGGCTTCGCCATGATGCTCGGGGCCGCCTGGTGGCTGCAGGATGCGCGCGCGGTGCTGGCGGCGCTCGCGATCTCGACCATCCTGGCGCTTCTCCCGGTCGCCCGAGTGCTGGTCGACAAGGGACCGGCACGATTCGAGCCCGCGCGGCTGAGGACCTTCGTGCTCTATGCGGGTCCTCACGTCCTGGCGCTCGCGGTCTACCAGTTCATCCCCTTCATCAACCGCGGCTTGCTCGCCGAGGCGCAGGGCTATGGGGAGTCGGGGCAGTTCTCGCTGGCCTTCGATACGCTCTACCGGATCTTCGCGGCCATCGGCTCCTCGCTCGACTACATCCTCTTCCAGTTCGCCGTGCGCGACGAGGACCGGCACGGCGCCGACGCCGCCGACCAGAGGCTCGGCAAGAACCTCGTCATCGTGCTCGCCGCGCTGCTCCCCGCCCTTGCAGGCTTCTGGATGGTGTTGCCGGCGCTCGCGGCGGTGATGGTCCCGGCCGCGTTCCGCGACGGCTTCCTCTTTTATGGCGAGCGGCTCCTGCCTGCGGTCGTCGCGCTCGCCTTCGTGGTGAGCGCCCTCAACGCGGTCTTCCAGATCCGCAAGCGGACCATGCCCATCATCGCCGTCGCCATGCTCGCCCTGCTGGTGAACGGCGCTCTCGTGCTGTCTTTGCCCGGCGCGATGGGGCAGGGCGGCTATCCCCTGGCCCAGTCGGGCGCGATGCTGGCCGTGCTGGGGGTGACGCTCGGCCTGACCTGGCCGGTCCTGCGGCGGGTGGTGCCTGCGCGCGATCCCCTGTTGATCGGGCTGGCGACGGTCGTCATGGCGCTGGCGCTCTGGCCGGTGCGGCAGGCCGACCTCGCACCTGCCCTGGCTCTGTTCCTGATGCTCGCCCTGGGCGGCGTGACCTACGCGTCGGTCATCGTGGCCGGCAATGTCGGCGGCTGGCGCGACCTCGTCCGCCAGCGATGGAGGAGCCGGGGCAGCCTTGGCGTCGAACCCCGCCCGCACGCCCCTCCGGCCGCTGAATAGGAGCGGCTTCCAGAGGTCCGTCCCCCGAGCGGAGCACGGCCGCGCCTCAAGGGATCTCGTAAAGCGCGATCTCCGAACTGACCCCGCGAAGCGCCGCCTGATGCGGGATCGGTTCGAGCCCCTCCGCGCGCAGCACGTCCGCCACCGCAGCCTGGCCCACCACCTGGCCGGTCGTGAAGATGGCGCGCGACTGTGCGAGATCCTGCACGCGGGCCGCGACGTTCACCGTCTGGCCGAAATAGTCCTGGCGGTCGTCCAGCATGACGGCGAGGCACGGTCCCTCGTGCAGCCCGATATTGAGCGTGATGTCGTCACCGCCCCGTTCCCGGTTCAGGGCGTCCATGGCGTGGCGCATGCGCAGCGCGGCAGACATGGCCCGCGCGGGATCGGGGAAGGTCGCCATGACGGCGTCGCCGATGGTCTTCACCACCGCGCCGCCCTCGGCGGCGACGATGTCGAGCAGCCGCGCGAAATGCGCACGCACGAGGTCGAAGGCCGCGATGTCGCCGACCCGGTCGTACAGGGCCGTCGAGCCCTTCAGGTCCGTGAACAGGAAGGTCATGCTCGTAATCTTGAGCCGCTGGTTCACGTCCATCGTGGCGGCGCGGTAGAGGTCGCGGAACGTCTGGTTGCTAAGCAGGCGCTTGGCCGTCACGAAGGGACGGCGCCGGCCCAGCAGCTCGTGCAGCGCGTCCCCCGCGATGAACATGGCCGGCAGCGTGCGCGTGCGGGTCTGGTTGTCGAGGCTCAGGCGGAGCGGCCCCGGTCGGAGCGACACGGTCCCCTTGGCGGCGCTCACCTCGTTGAAGACGAGGGAAAGGGCCTGGCGCTCCTTCGTCGGTTCGCCCTGGATGTCCAGGAACTGCGTCGTGTGCGTCACCGGTTCGAACAGGATGACGAAAGCCTGCGGCAGCTGGACCGAGAGCACCGCCTTTTCGCCGGCCGGCAGCTCGATGGCGTCGACGATCATGTCCTGGATCAGCTGGTCGAAATTGTCCTGCGGGATGTCGGTGCCCGTGCTCCAGAAGACCTGGCGGGCATAGTCCCACATGGGCAGCGTGTGCGGGTCGTGGGCGGGGATGCGACGCACCCGCGGGCTGACGGTGAACGTCACCTCCACCATCTCGTCGAGCGTAGGCTCGTACCCCGCCGAGCAGAGCGCACAGTGATAGGCGGAACGGTCGAGGGTCTTGAGCTGGGCGCCGTGATCGAGGACCCCGCCGCAGCCGGGGCACAGCACGTTCCACGAGAGCTCGAAAAGCCCGAGCCGGGCCGCCTGCAGCAGCCCGCCCAGCGCTGCATCGGGATCGAGGCCCCGCTCCTCCGCGAAGGCGAGGGCGTTGATCCGGTTGAGCTCGTGGTCGGCGCCGTCGCGCAGCAAGTCGTCCAGAGCGTCGGCCACCTCGGGGGCGACGGACTCCCGCAACACCGTGAGAAGCGGTTCGGCCGCGGACATGTTTTCACTCTATGTCGCCCATGGCGGGCGATCCAGCGCAGGCTGGGCTTTGGTCAGTCGGGGTCCGCGTGCAGGGTCACGCGCCCGCGCTCCGCGGCGAAGACGTTGCTGTCGAGCCGGGCGATCCAGGCCCGGCCTTCGGCCGTCACGCCCAGGTAGCGCAGCGCCACCTGGATGTGGGGGGCGATCGAATTCATGAAGAAGTCGGGATAGCGCTCGATCACGTCTGCGGGATTGTCGTAGCCGAGCTTCTTGTCCATGCCGATTTCGCGGAACTCGCAGAACAGCGCGAAGGCCTTGCGGAGATAGGACGGGTCGCCCAGCTGACCGATGAGGTCGGCTGCCCGGGTGAGCGCCCCGCACTCGGCCTCCTGGCCGACATTGGTGGGCGGAAAGCGTGTGCATTCGATCGCATCGGCGATGCGCTGTGCGTCGATGAAGGGCGGCGCGTCGCGCAGGCGCTCGAGGACGAAGAGCTTGCTGCGGTCAACATGGTAGGGAGTGAGCCAGGCATCCGTGGCGCCGCGCGGCAGCTCCACCATGTCGCCTTCCATGGAGGCGACGTAGCGGGGCGGCCGGTCGTCGCTCAGGACGCCGCGCACATAGCCGATGTCGTGATAGAGGCAGGACAGCAGAACGTGCAGCCAGTCCTGCGGCGTCGTGCGCTTGAGCAGGTAGCGCCCGCGCAGGATGTCGCGCGCGACCAGAGCCACCATCATCGTGTGCTCGACATTGTGATACGGCGCGTCGGTGAGGCCGATGCATTCGAGCGCGAGCCGGGCCGCCGTCTCGATGCTCTCGGCGAGCGGCGCCTCCGACCTGCCGAAGGTTCGGCGGAAATCGTCGGCCAGGAAGGGGCCCAGCGCGTCGGCGGCGAGTTCTGACACCGTGAACATGCGACATTCCCCGCGTCTGCGCTGGCGATGGAAGTCCCGCCGGATCCCCGCGCGCGGAGGCTGTCTCTGCTCGCGGGCCGTGTAGGACGCATCGTACCCTTTGAACGGCTGCGCTCAAAGTCGCTGTGGTCGCAGGACCCTTGTGGCCGGCGTCACAGCGCGGCATGCAACCCGCAGGCACCCTCCGGACGTTGGTGAAACACCACCCCGGACCTCAGGCCATGGCCACGCTGCTCGACCTTCTCGACCGCTGCATCTCCGCCGGGCCGACCGACGGCGACCTCGGGGCGACCGCAATCCGAGTCCTGCGCGTCGTCTGCGGGCGGCACGACGTCCTCCAGGAATGGGACGACGAGGATGACGACGAGCTCTTCGCGTCCTGCTTCGAACACGAGGAGGACGACCTCGAGGTTCTCGATGTCGAGGAAGACGATCTCGACGATCTAGCGGAGGAGCCTGCAGAGCCGGGCCGTTGGGTTCTGGCCGTCGGCGAGTGCGGCTAAGCCGATAGCCGGAGACGCGATCTCCCCTTTGCTTGCCTCTCTGCTGCGTCAGGGTGATGCAGGAGAGCCGAGCGGTTCTCGTCCGCGCGGCGATTCGCGGTCCAGGACCCACGGGGCGTAAGATGGCCGAGACACCGCTCTTTCCGCGCGAAGCCGAACTGGAGACCGTGGTCAAGGTGCTGCTGCGCCGGCGGCAGAACAACCCGCTGCTGGTCGGCGAGCCCGGCGTCGGCAAGACCGCGCTGGTGGAGGCGCTGGCGCGGCGTATCGCGGACGGAAAGGTTCCGAAGCCCCTGCGGCGAGCCGAGATCCGCCCGCTGGACCTTGCAGAGCTCCAAGCCGGAGCAGGCGTGCGAGGGGAGTTCGAGAAGCGGATCAGGGCGCTGCTCGCCGACGCCGCTGCGGCCGAACACCCCGTCATCCTCTTCGTCGACGAGGCGCACATGCTGATCGGGGCGGGCGGCGCGGCGGGACTCGGCGACGCCGCCAACCTGTTGAAGCCGGCTCTCGCGCGCGGCGAGGTCCGCGTGATCGGGGCGACGACCTGGAGCGAGTACAAGCGTCACATCGAGAAGGATCCGGCGCTCGCGCGCCGCTTCGAACTGGTACGGGTCGAGGAGCCGGACGAGGCCACGACGCTGGCCATCCTCCGCGAGGTTGCGCCGGACCTCGAAAGGCATACTGGCGTGCGCATCCGCGAGGTCGCCCTTGCCCAGGCCATCCAGCTCACCCGTCGCTACGTCGCCTGGCGACGCTTTCCCGACAAGGCGGTCGCAGCGCTCGACAGCGCCTGCGCGCGCGTAGCGCTCGCGCAGGCCGGCGAGCCGGCCACCATCGTCGCAGCGCGCCGTGCCTTGGCGGCGCTGGAGCGGAGCCTCGCCGCGCCCCGCGCTTCCGGCGCAGGCGAGGCGCCGCCCGTTGCCGACCTGGCCACCCGGATCCAGGAGGCCCGCGACGCGCTCGCCGCCGCCGAGCAGCGCTGGCGGCAGGAGGCCGCACTGGTCGAGCGGATCCGCTCGCTCGAGGAGAGGCTCCGGGCGGGCGGCACCGACGCGCCGGCCCTGTCGGACACGCTCGACGGGCTCCGCCTTGAACTCGACGTCAGGCAGTCCGACGACGTGCTGGTGCCGCTTGCCGTCGACGAGCGTGCCGTCGCCGAGGCCGTGTCGGAGATGTCCGGCGTGCCAGCCTCCCGCATGCTCGGCGACCCCGACGAGGGGATGCGCCGGTTGGCCGAGGCGCTACGCGCCCGCGTCGTCGGACAGGACGCGGCGATCGACCTGATCGCCCGACGGCTGCGCAGCGCCCAGGCCGGCCTCACCGAGCCGGACGCGCCAGCGGGCGTGTTCCTGCTGGTCGGGCCCTCCGGCGTCGGCAAGACGGAGACCGCCATCGCGCTCGCCGACTTGCTCTTCGGCGATGCCGGCGCGCTCGTCACGATCAACCTCTCGGAATACCAGGAGGCGCACAGCGTCTCGGGCCTGCGCGGCGCACCGCCGGGCTATGTGGGCCATGGCAAGGGAGGCGTGCTCACCGAGGCCGTACGCCGCCGGCCCTCCTGCGTGGTGCTCCTGGACGAAGCCGAGAAGGCGCATCCCGACGTGCTGGAGCTCTTCTACCAGGTCTTCGACAAGGGAATGCTGGACGACAGCGACGGCGTTCGCGTCGACTTCCGCCACGCGGTGATCGTGGTGACGACGAATGTCGGCTCGGACCTCGTCGAGACGCTCTGCGCCGATCCCGCGGCCGTGCCCGAGGACGCTGCTCTGCTCGCCGCCGTCAGGCCCGGCCTGTCCCGCCATTTCCGTCCCGCTCTGCTCGGACGCATGGCCGTGGCCGTGTACCGTCCGCTCGACCGGGCGCTCATGGCCCGGGTCGTCGCGATGAAGCTGGAGCGCCTGCAGGACAGGGTGGCGGCGCGGCACGGGGCCGAACTGTCCTATGATCCCGAGGTGGTGGATCTCATCGTGGCCGAGTGCCACGGCACGGATGCCGGCGCCCGGGCCGTCGACCATTGGCTGGCGCAGGTTCTGATGCCGGACCTGGCCGACGCCATCCTGGCGCATCGTGCGACGGGCGAGCCCGTGGATCTCGTGCAGATCAGCCGAAATGAAGACCGAGCGCTGCGCTACCGCGTCCGCGCGCTGGGCGCGCGTGAAAGAGCCTGAGGGCTGCTCAGTGGCCGTGCACCCGGCCGAGGGCCTGGGCCTCGTCCAGCTGGCGGATGGCGGTCCCGAGCTGCACGTAGAGGGCGAGGCAGGCAGCGGACACGAGCGCGAGAACGAGAGCCATGGGAACCTCCCTGAAGCGTCAGCCGAAACGGGCTGCTTCGGTGAAGGCCACGGTGGCTCCGGCAGCCTTTTGAATCAACCTTGAGACGATTTGCTGGTAACCGACCCGTTGATGGGTTCGCCGAGCAACATTCTTTGTTTGTTCTCGTGGCCCCCCTCACGCCACGTCGAGCACCGCCGCCTCCCAGGCTGTCACGATCTGCGGGTGGCCCGACGGGTGCTGCACGATCAGGCAGCGGCGGCCTTCGTGGTCGAGAATCCAGGGGTCGCCACGTCCGTCCGCGTGGACCGTATAGCCGGGCGGAAGGATGTACTCGCAGGTCGAGGTGAGCGGATAGAGTCCGCAGGGAAGCCGACCGATCACGTAGAGCGGCGGTGCCCTTCCGCCCGCCGCGTGCAGTGCCGTGAGAATGACCGTTGCCCTGTTGCGCATCATCGCCGCCCCCTCGCGCGCAGTCGCCCGGCCTCGGGCTGCTCGCTTAAGGCGAAATATAGCAAAATACAATTTATCAAATCATAAATCGGAGAGGGCCCGGTCATGGCCGGGCCCTTCCAGGCTCAGAGCGTCTCTCAGTCCTCCGCCTGCACGAGCGCAAGAACCCGCAGAGGGCTGCCGGAGCCGTTCTCGATCTTCAGCGGCGCGGCAATGAGCACCGCGCCGGTCGGGGGCAGCTTGTCGAGGTTGCACAGGCTCGCGAGGCCGAACTTGTTCGAGCCGTGCATCAAGGCATGGGCCGGGAAGGGCGGCTCGAAGGAGAAGGCCTGGCCCGCATCCGTGCCGACGGCCTCGACGCCCCAGCCATTCACGTCGCGCTCCTCCACGAGATAGCGGACCGCGTCGGCGTTGGGGCCCGGGACGTGCGGCCCATCCTCCTTCATGTTGAGAAAAAGGGCGGGGTCAGTGCGCTTCGACCAGTCGGTCCGCATCAGGACCCACGAGCCCGCTGGGATGTCGCCGTGCTCCTTCTCCCAGGCCTTGATGTGCTTGGGCGTCAGCAGGAACTTCTCGTCCTTCGCCGCGTCCCTGGAGCAGTCGATCACAACGGCCGGAGCAACGAAGCGCTGCACGTCGACCGTGTCGGTCGCCCCGTCGCGGAAATCCTTGCCGGTGACCCAGTGGATGGGCGCGTCGAAGTGCGTGCCGGTGTGCTCGCCGCAGGCGAAGTTGTTCCAGTACCAGGCCGGCCCCTTGTCGTCGTAGCGCGAGATCTCGGAGATCTCGAAGGGCTTCGTCGGCGCGAAGGGGGGCGGCAGCTGGATGACGGGCGTCGAGGGACGCAGCGTCTGGGTGAGGTCGATGACCTTGATCTTCTCCTTCGCGATGGCCTTGGCCAGCTTCAGCAGCGTTTCGCTCATGGGTTCCCCTCCTGTTTGAGCCGATGGTGCCCGCGTTGCGGGCGTCAGTCACGATCTTCTCTTGCCCTTCGCGCGACCAGGCTTGCGCTTGGCGGTCACGACCGCAGCCGGCAGCCGCACCGGCGCTGCCGGCGCGATGGCGGCCGGCGCCGGGGGCGGGCGCTGGGCATAGAGCTCCGTCGCCTGGGCGACTCCCTTCGCCACGAGCTCGATGTCGTTCACGGTCACGACCATGCGATAGCCCTGCTCGCGGCGGGCGCGGGCTGCCTCGAGCGAGCCCGTGAAGGTGCCGCACAAGGTCCATTCCGCCCGGCAGGCCGCCATCACCTGCTGGCAAGCGGCCTCGTGGCGGGCGTCGAAGGCCGGAAAGGTCCCGAGCGACAAGGCGAGGTCGCCCGTACCGATGAAGACGAGGTCGACGCCTTCCGTGGCGGCGATGGCCCGGGCGTGGCGCACGCCGCGCTCCGTCTCGATCATCACGCAGACGACGATGGCCCTTCGGGCGGCCTCGACATAGTCCAGGAAGCCCGCGAGCGGGCGCACGCCGCCCCCCGATCGCTCGCCATAGGGCGGAAAATGCGCGGAGCGCACGGCGGCGCGGGCCTGCTCGGCCGTTTCGACGAGGGGCACGATGACGCCCTCCGCGCCCGCATCGAGCGCCTGGCCGATGGCCAGCGGGGTGTTCTCGGCGACGCGGACGAGGACTGGAACGGAAGGCGGGATGACGCCGATGGCGTGCTCCATCGAGGCGCGGTCCCACAGCCCGTGCTGCAGGTCGAGCACGATGGCATCTGGCTTGGCGCGGGCCGCAAGCTCGGCCATGGCCACGCTGCCGAGGGAGAGCCACGCCACGCCCAGCCGGTCGCCCTTGTCGAGCCGGTAGCGCAAGGTGGGACGGCGGGGGTCGAGCACGAGCGTCTCCTCAGGCCACCGGCGGAAGGGAGGCGCGACGGCTGGTCATGACAACCGCAATCCGGCCTGGCGCATCAGGGGCAGCACCCGCTCGCAGAAGAAGGGAAGCTCCTGCATGTAGTTGACGAAGGAGAGCGCGGCGCCGGCATAGCCCTGCGCCGCGATGCGCGCGATGTCGTCGACGATCTTCTCGGGGGTCCCCACGAGCGGATAGCTGCCGGCGCCCCCTGCGAAGCGCTGGCGGTAGCGGTCATAGGCATGGGCGTCGTGGGAACGGGAGAACTCCTTCTTTCCCGCCATGTGCGCGTCGACCGCGGCGTGGTCCGCCTGTGTCACCGCGTAGCGCGTGTAGTAGTCCTCCGCCTCCCGCTGGGTCTCGCGGCAGACCACGTGGGCGACGGTGTAGATGCCGACGCGCCGGCCTGCGGCCTCCGCGCGGCTCCGGATGTCCTCGACGTGCCGGCGGCCGTACTCGATGTCGGAGAAGGTCGAGAACAAGTAGTCGCAATGGCGCGCCGCGAAGTCGCGGCCGGGCCCGCCAAACGCGGCGTTCATGGTGACGGGGCGGGGGACCTGCAGGCTGGCGGGCCGGCTGACGACACCCTTGAGGTCGTAGTACTCGCCCTTGAAGTCGAACGGCGTGTCGGCGGCGTAGGCCCGCTCGATGATGGTGAGCCACTCCGCCGCCTGCACATAGCCCTTCTCGCCAAGGGCCACGCCGAACATGGCGAACTCCTGGGGGTTCCAGCCGCAGACGATGTTGAGGCCGGCCCGCCCGCCGCTGACGTGGTCCACCGTCGCCAGCGCCTTGGCGGCGTAGAGCGGGTGCACGATGGGCACGTGAACCGTCATGAAGAGGCCGATGCGCCGGGTTGCAGCGGCGAGCCCCGCCGCCCAGGTGAAGGTCTCGAAGGACCATTCCCGCACGCGGTTCTTGCCGCCGAAACCTTTCCAGCGGGCGATGGGCAGCAGGAATTCGAGCCCGGCCTCGTCGGCGATGTGCGCGGCAGCGAGGTTGTCATGCCAGGAGGCGCGCCAGCGCTCGGGCACGTCGGTGATGGCGAGGCCGCCGTCGGCGTTCATCGAGAAGACGCCGAGCTTGAAGGCGTTCGCGCCATGCAGCGGATGGGCCGGCACGGTCATCGTGGTGCTCCCGGCAGTGCGCGCTGGGGTTCCCGGCCAGCCGCCGCCTGGGCCGCAGCCGACTCGCGGGTCCGGTGGATCCGCGCATAGGCGCGCTCGGCCTCCTTCATGAAGGCCGCCATGCGGGCCGTGGCGGCGCGCCCATCGCGGCGCATGAAGGCGTCGTGCAGCTTCTCGAGCCCGGCGATGACCACCCGGCGCGTGCCTTCATCGGCCAGCGTGCCGAGGCGCACTGCCTGCACGTGGTCCACGAAGCGGGCGATGGTCTCCGCTAGCCGGGTGTTGCGGACCGCCCCGAGCCAGGCGGCGCGGAACCGGATGTTGGCGAGGATCAGCCGGTCGGGATCGTCGGCCGCGGCCGCGGCGCGGGCCTCCTCCAGCGCTGCGGTGAGCTCGCTCCGGCCGGCCTCGTCGAGGTCGCGTGCGGCGTTGCCTGCGGCCTGGGGCTCCAGCAGGCGGCGCACCTCGAAGATGTCCCGGATGTCCTCGCCCGTCAGGCGCGGCAGCACGAAGCCGCGGGTGGAACCCGCGAGGTAGCCATCATTGGCGAGGCGCAGGAGCGCCTCGCGCACGGGCATGCGGGACGTGCCGTACGCCGCGGCGATCTCGGTGTCGACGAGCCGGTCCGCCGGTCCGATCTCGCAGCGCTGCAGGCGCCGGCGCAGGTCGCCATAGATCCGCTCGCTGAGGCTGTCGGGCTTGGCGAGCCGCTTCGGCGCCTCGCCGGGCAGGGGAACCTTGCGCGCCATGATGCTCGCACCGCGCTTCCGATCCGAATACGGTATACGGCTCGCAAGGCGCGCGTCAACGGCGCCCGAGGCTATCCGGGACGGCGTCACCGTGTTGCGCCGGCGTTGTCGGCCGCAGCCTGCTCGCGCAGCACCGTGCGGCGAAGCTTGCCCGTGTCCGTGCGCGGCAGCGCGTCCACGAAGGCGATGGCGCGGGGATACTTGTAGGGGGAGATCTCCGCCTTCACGTGCTCCTGCAAGGTGCGGACGAGATCCTCGCTTGGAACATGCCCCTCGGCCAGCACCACGAACGCCTTGACGATCTGGCCGCGCTCGGCGTCGGGCTGGCCGACCACGCCGCATTCCCGCACGGCGGGGTGGGTGAGCAGCGCCGCCTCCACCTCGGGCCCGGCGATGTTGTAGCCGGCGGAGATGATCATGTCGTCGGAGCGGGCCTGGTACCAGAAATAGCCGTCGGCATCGCGGATATAGGTGTCGCCGGTGACGTTCCAGCCATCCTGCACATAGGCGCGCTGGCGCTCGTCAGCGAGATAGCGGCAGCCCGTCGGGCCGCGCACGGCGAGGCGGCCCGGCGTGCCGTCCGGCACCTCGCGGCCCCCGGCGTCGATCACCTTCGCCTCGTAGCCGGGCACGGGCTTTCCGGTTGCGCCGGGACGCACGTCATCGGGCGTCGAGCCGATGAAGATGTGCAGCATCTCGGTGGCCCCGATGCCCTCGACGATGGGCAGTCCGGTGGCCGCCTTCCAGGCCTCGAAGGTCGGGCGGGGCAGGGCCTCGCCCGCCGACACGCAGATCCGCAGGCTGGAGACGTCGCGGCCCGGGAGAAGCGGGATCATGGCGCGGTAGGCGGTCGGCGCGGTGAAGCAGATCGTGGCCTTGAAGCTCTCGATGCCCGCGACGAGGTCGGGCGGCGAGGCCTTTTCGAGCAACACCGTCGAGGCGCGGGCATGGAGCGGGAAGAGCACGAGGCCCCCCAGCCCAAAGGTGAAGGCGATCGGCGGCGAGCCGATGAAACGGTCCTCGGGACGCGCGCGCAGGAGATGGCGGGCGTAGCCGTCGCAGATCGCCAGCATGTCCCGGTGGAAGTGCATCGTGCCCTTGGGCACGCCGGTGGTGCCGGAGGTGAAGCCGATGAGGCATACGTCATCCGCCGCGCTGTCATACGGCGCGAACTCCTTTGAGGCTGCGACAGCCAGCGCCTCCAGGCTCCCCGGCGCGCCGTCGCCGAACAGCACAACCTGCTTCAGGTCCGGGGACGCGGCTCTCGCCTTGTCCAGTTCCTCTGTGAGCCGTGCGTCGCACACGGCCAGCGAGATGCGGGCCTTGTCGATGATCGCCGAGAGCTCGCGCGCCCGCAGCAGGGGCATCGTGGCGACTACGATCCCGCCCGCCTTTATGACCGCCAGGTAGGTCGCGATCATCACGGGATTGTTCGGCGCGCGCAGCAGCACGCGCTGGCCTGGGTGCAGGCCGAAACGGCTGACCAGCACGTTGGCGATGACGTTAACCTGCGCCGCGAATTCGGCATAGGTCCACGAAAGGCCGGGCGCGAGGATGCAGGGGCGTTCGCCGTGTCCTTCGGCGACCGCCTCGTCGAGCAGGCGCGTGACGCAGTTGAGACGCTCGGGGTAGCGGAACTCCGGCCTGTCCAGCAGGAAATCCGGCCAGAGCGCGCGCGGCGGCAGATTGTCGCGGGCGAAGCTGTCGACGAGGCTCGGGCTCGGCATCGGACACCTCCGGGGCCGCCGGAGGGGGCGGCGACATGCGACGCCGCGCCGAAGCGCGCCGCCGGATGCTTGATATCTAAAATATTTCGCGAGGGGGCCGTCAAGCGCCCTTTTGGGGCTCGCACAGCGTTGACACGGGGAAGAACATTTCATCTCTTAAATGAATACGGAATTCGAAAGCAGGGGGCCGGCTGTGACGTGCGGCGCCGAGACCGACCGGTTGGGTGGGCTTTGCAGGGGAGGGGATCCGCCCATTGCAAACGTCATCGCCGCTCCGCCTCGCTCCTCCTCCTGATCGCCCGCAGGTCGCCATGCCCTCTCCCCTTCGGAACGCCCTGCCGGAAGACGCCCTGCGCCACGCGCGTCCGCAGATCCAGGACCTCGCCACCACCAACATCGCCGACCTCGCCATGCGGGCGAACGCGCTGGAGGGCGTAATCCCGCTCTGGTACGGCGAGGGCGACATGGTGACGCCCGCCTTTGTGCGCGACGCCGCGAAGGCGGCGTTCGACGAGGGCATGACCTTCTACATCCCGGACATGCGGGGCTACCCGCCACTCGTCGACGCCATCCAGGCCTACCAGTCGATGATCGCTGGCCGAGAGATCGGGCGCGACCGGTCGACGGTCACGCCGAGCGGCATGCAGGCGGTGCACGTGGCCCTGGCGCTCGTCGCCGAGCTCGGCACCAACGTGGTCTATGTCGAACCGCAATGGCCCAACATCCGCAACGCCATCCACCTGGCCGGGGCGGAGCCGCGGCCGGTCGCGCTGGACTTCGTCGAAAACGACTGGCGGCTCGACCTCGACAAGCTCTTCGCCCGCTGCGACGCGCGGACCCGCGCCATCGTGTTCTCCTCGCCGGCAAACCCCACCGGCTGGGTGGCGAGCCGGGAGGAAATGGGGGCGCTGCTGGAGTTCAGCCGACGGCGGGACATCTGGATCATCTCGGACGAGGTCTATAACCGCCTCTACTTCGACGGGTCGGGGAAGGCGCCCACCATCCTCGAGCAGGCCGAGCCGGAAGACCTCGCGCTTACCATCAACAGCTTCTCCAAGGCCTGGGCCATGACGGGCTGGCGCGTGGGCTGGCTGACGCACCCGCCCTCCGTCGCGCCGCAGCTCGCGCAGATGACGCAGCTCATCAACAGCGGCTCGTCCGGGCCGATCCAGGCCGGGGCGCATGTGGCGATGACGCAGGGCGAGGACCTCGTCTCCACGATGCGCGAGCGCTGCCGCTCGGGGATCGCGCTCGCCCACGAGATCCTGGAAGGGCACGACATCTTCCAACTGCCCAACCGCCCGCGCGGCGGCATGTACGTGTTCTTCTCGCTCAAGGGGGTGGAGGATTCCCACGCCGCCTGCGTCCGCGTGCTGGAGGCCGCCCGCGTGGGCCTCGCGCCGGGCTCCATGTTCGGCCAGTCCTCGACATCCTTCGTCCGCATGTGCGTCTGCCGCGATCCCGGCCAGCTCCGAACGGCTCTGGAGCGCATGGTCGAGGCGCTAGGCTGACGCATCGTCCGTTCCATCGCCGGTCCGCGATGGTGCGGGCCGGCGCCTCTACCGGCCAACCACCAGGGGGTGACCATGTCGTTTCTGTCTCGCAGGTCCGTCTTCGCCGCCGCGGCTCTCGCCGTTGCGGCCGCCTTCGTCGCGCCGGCTTCGGCGCAGGAGAAGCTCAATGTCGGCGTCTACTCGTCGAACCCCCCGTGGGAGTTCAAGAACGACAAGGGCGAGTTCGAGGGTTTCGAGGTTGACCTCGTGAAGGAGATCGGCAAGCGCCTCAACATGGGCGTCGAGCTGACCCCGATGGAGTTCCAGGCGCTCTTCGCCGCCACGAGCTCCAAGCGCGTGGACATCGCGATCTCCTCGATCACGATCACGCCGAAGCGCCTGGAGAGCCAGTCCTTCGCCCAGGCCTATTACGACTCCGACCTCGGCATGGCCGCCAAGAAGGCCTCGAGCCTGAACAAGCTCGACGACCTCAAGGGCAAGACAGTCGGCGTGCTGTCGACCTCCACGGGCGACATGTGGGCCAAGGAGAACCAGGCCAAGTACGGCTATACGATCAAGGGCTACAACGCCCAGACCGAGATGCTGCTCGACCTCGGCAATGGCCGCGTCGACGCCGTGATCACCGACGTCCCGGGCCTGGAATTCGCCTTCGTCAAGACGCCGGACCTCGTCGTGAAGGACCGCATCAAGACAGGCGAGGAATATAGCCTGATGATGACGAAGAACCATCCTCTCCTCGAGAAGATCAACGCCATCATCGGCGACATGAAGAAGGACGGCTCGCTGGCCGCCATCCACAAGAAGTGGTTCGGCACGGACCCGCAGGCCGACAGCTCGACCGCCAAGGTCAAGCCCCTGCCCAAGCTCTGATCGAGCCGGCACCGCAGGCAAGCCGCTTCCGCCGCGCGGAGGCGGCTTCGCCATGCCCGTTCCCCGAGCTGCTCCCTGGCCCGCGCCTTGCCTGAGGCCGGGGACCCATTCCCCGCCTGACCGCCGCCCCATCCGGGGTGCGCGCCACCCGGAGCTGCCCGATGTCGGTCCTGGAGACCTTCTTCAACTGGAACGTCCTGGTCTCGACCATGCCGCTCCTGCTGCGGGGGCTCGTGACCACGATCATCCTCGGCGTCTGCAGCATCGTGGTGGGCACCTCGGTCGGCCTCGCCGTGTGCCTCGTGCGCCTCTATGCGCCGAAGCCGCTGCGCATCCTCGCGATGATCTACATCGACGTCTTCCGCGCGCTGCCCATGCTGGTGGTGCTCATCGTCATCTACTACGCGCTGCCATTCGTCGGCATCCGGCTCGAGTCCGGCACGTCAGCCGTGACGGGCTTCTCGCTGGTGTTGTCAGCCTACTCTGCGGAGGTGTTCCGCGCCGGCATCGAGGCGGTGCCGAAGGGCCAGTTCGAGGCGGCGGCCTCGATGGGACTGCACTTCCTCCAGACGCTGCGCCTCGTCGTGCTGCCGCAGGCGCTGCGTCTCGTCGTGCCGCCGACCACGGGCAACTGGATCTCCATGATCAAGGACACGTCTCTGGCCTCGGTCGTCGCGATGCCGGAGCTCCTGAAGGAGGCGCAGGACGCGCAGGCCTACAACGCCAACCCGACGCCGCTCATCGGCGCGGCCCTGATCTACCTCGCCATCCTCTGGCCCCTCGTGCGCCTCGTCGGCTACCTCGAGAAGCGCGGCAAGGCGGTCGGGCGGTAACCGATTTCGCACGCCGGAACGCTGGGCGCTCCCCCTCGCCCTTGCGGGGAGGGGAAAGGGGTGGGGGGCGGTTCGGCTAGGCACGATGGGTGATGGCTCGCTCTGCCCCGGCGACCCCCACCCTGTATCCCTCCCCGCAAGGGGGAGGGAGGCGACCGGCATAGAGGCTTGCTCCCGACCTCGTGTGATTCACGTTTCCGCAGAGCCTACTTAGCCGGGTCCTTCGTGCTCCACAGCACGGTCTCGGCGCCCTTCTCGTAGGCCATGCCGTTGGGGTAGCTGATGGCTTCGAGCTGCAGGCCCCAGGGGGCCTTGAAGTAGACGATGGCCTGCCCCGCCGCCGGGCCCTCGGTCACGGGAATCGGGCCGAACAGCGTGTTCACCCCCTTGGAGCGCAGGTAGGCGTCGGCCGCCTTGATGTCGTCGACGTAGAAGGCGACGTGGTAGCCGCCGACGTCGCTGTTCTTGGGCTGGACGACCTGCTGGTCGGGCGAGGTGTAGCTGAAGAGCTCGATGTTCGAACCATTGCCGCAGCGGACCATGGTGATCTGCGTGATCACGGCACGCGGGTGAACGTCCAGCACGTCCTTCATGAAGGTGCCCTTGTCGTCGGCGAAGGGGCCGAAGGACATCACCTTCTTGCAGCCGACGATGTCGGTGAAGAAGGTCACGGCCTGCTGCATGTCCGGCACCGTGATACCCGTGTGGTCATGCCCGCGCATGCCCGGCAGGCCCTGGGCCGAGGCCACGCCGGACAGAGCCAGCAGCGAGCCGGCGGCGAGCAGGGCCGCCCTGGCGCGGGTCCTGACGAGAGACTGAGCCATCACGAAATCCTCCCGCGGACGTGGCCCGTGTCGCCGGTGTCCGCTGCCCGGCGGGGGAAAGCGGAGCCGTCGCGCGCTCAGGCGGCGTCCTCGACCTCGGGGCTGCGGTCGAGCCAGCCGGGATCGATGTCGGGTAGCGGAATGGCGTCCAGCAGCGCGCGTGTGTACGCGGCCTTTGGGGCGGCGAAGACCTGCTCGCAGGGGCCATCCTCGACGACACGCCCCACGCGCATCACATAGACCCGGTCGCAGACGGCCCTGATCACCGACAGGTCGTGGCTGATGAAGGCCATGGCGAGTCCCATGTCGCGGGTGAGGCTTCCCAGAAGCTGGAGCACCTGCGCCTGGGTGGAGACATCGAGGCCCGAGACGATCTCGTCGGCCAGCACGAAATCCGGCTCCAGCACCACGGCTCGCGCGATGCCGACGCGCTGGCGCTGGCCGCCGGAGAGTTCATGCGGGAAGCGGTCGAGCACGGCGGACGGCAGGCCCACGCGGTCAAGCACGGTGGAAACTTTGCGCGCCGCCCCCATCCGGTCCGTCGCCACGCGGTGGAGGAGCACAGGCTCGGTCAGGATCCGGCGGATCGTGTGGCGCGGGTTCAGCGACGCCATGGGATCCTGGAAGATCATCTGCATGCGCCGCCGCAGCGGGCGGATGGCGTCTTCCGGCGCGTGCGTGACGTCCTGCCCGTCGAACCGCACAAAGCCGGCTGAGGGCTCGACCAGCCGCAGCAGCGCACGGCCGAGCGTGGTCTTGCCCGAGCCGGACTCTCCGACGATGCCGACCGTCTCGCCCCGCCCGATGCGGACGTCGACGCCGTGCAGCACCCGCGTGCCCGGCGAAGCGCCGCCCCAGAGGCTGCGCTTGCCACCGTATGAGACTTCCAGCGCCTCGGCCCGCACGAGATCCGTCATGGCCGCGCCCCCGCCGTGATGTCGGCTCGCATGGCGTCGAAGACGCTCTCCGGGATGGGGATCAGCCCTTCCGCAGGCCGGTCGAAGCGGGGGCCGGCAGCGATGAGCGCCTTCGTGTAGGGGTGGCTGGGGCGGGCGAGGATCCGGGCGGTGGGACCGGCCTCCATCACCGTGCCGGCATAAAGGAGCGTGACGCTGCCGCAGATCTGCGCGACGACGCCGAGGTCGTGCGTGACGAAGAGGATGGCCGTGCCGTGCGCCTCCTGCATGCCGCGGATCAGGCGCAGGATCTGCTTCTGCACGGTCACGTCGAGTGCAGTGGTCGGCTCGTCGGCGATGACGAGCTTCGGCTCCAGCGCGAAAGCCGAGGCGATGAGCACGCGCTGGCGCATGCCGCCGGAAAGCTCGTGGGGATAGGACCGCATCACCCTCTCGGGCTCCCGGATGTGGACCTCCTCCAGAAGCGCAAGACCGCGCTCGCGCGCCGCTGTCCAGGAGAGGCCGCGGCGCATGCGCAACCCGTCCGTGAGCTGGGCCTCGATCCGGCGGCCGGGATTGAGCGCCGTCTGCGGGTCCTGCGGGATCAGCGTGATCTCCGAGCCGAGCAGCCCGCGCTTTTCGCGCTCCGGCATGGCGAGGAGATCGCGCCCGTCGAAGAGGATCGAGCCCCCGGTGAGCCGGATCGTGCGTGGCAGCATCCCGAGGATGGCCTTGGCCACGGTCGACTTGCCAGCGCCGCTCTCGCCCACGACGCCGCGCACCTCGCCCCGCCCGATGTCGAGGGACACGGAGCGCAGGATCGGCGTGCCGCCGTCGCGGCCGGAGACGGCCGAGAGGTTCGACACGGAGAGCAGGGGCACGCTCATCGGCGGAAGACCGGGTCGAGGGCGTGACGCAGTCCGTCGCCGAGCTGGTTGAAGGCGAGCACCGTCGCGAAGAGCGCGGCCAGCGGGGCGGCGAGCACCCACCACGCCTGGTGGATGATCTGCCGACCCTCTGCGATCATTCCGCCCCAGGTGGGGCTGTCCGAGGAGACGGAGAGCCCGACGAAGGAGAGGATCGCCTCGACGATCACGGCGATGCCCATTTCCAGGCTGACGAGCGCGATCAGCACCGGCGCGACGTTGGGCAGGATCTCGGACATGAGGATATGGAAGCGCGGGAAGCCGACCGCCCTGGCGGCCGTGACATAGTCGAGCTTCGCCTGCGCCATCGTCTCGGCCCTGACCACGCGGCAGAACCGCGTCCAGTCGATGATGACGATGGCGGCGATGACCGAGTGAAGGCCCGAGCCGAGCACGGCCACGAGAAGGATCGACAGCAGCACGGGCGGAAACGCCATCCACACGTCGACGAGACGCGACACCACGGTGTCGATCCAGCCGCCATACCAGCCAGCGAGAAGGCCCAGCACGGTGCCAACGAGCGCGGCGAGGCTCGCCGCGACGAAGGCGACCGTCAGCGCGATCTGCGTGCCGTAGATGAGCCGCGAGAGCACGTCGCGGCCGAGGCCGTCCGTGCCCAGCCAGTAGCCGGGCTCTGCGCCTGCCAGGCCGGCGGGCGGCACCGTCGCGAGCATCAGGTCCTGCTCCAGCGGCGGCTTCGGCGCGAGCCAGGGTGCGAAGAGCGCGATCAGCGTGAGCAGCAGGATGAAGCCGCCGCCGACGAGAACCTTGGGCTCGCGGAGGAGGGGGAGCGCGACGGCGCGCAGGGTGGGCAAGCTCATGCGGGAGCCCTGCGGTGTGGCGACGGGGACCTCTGCCAGTTCAACCATGCCTCAGCCTCGGATTGAAGGCCGCGACGAGCAGATCCACCGCGAGGTTCACCGCGATGAAGAGCACGCCGAAGGTCAGGACGAGGCCCTGGATCAGCGGCAGGTCGCGGTTGATCACCGCGTCGATCGCCATGTTGCCGATGCCGGGATAGGCGAAGATGCGCTCCACGATGACGGTGCCGCCGATCATGAAGGTGAACTGCACGCCCGTCAGCGCCAGCGTCGGGCCGATGGCGTTTCGCAGGGCTTCCTGCAGCACGAGGCGGAGTGGCGACATCCCCTTGAGCCGCGCCAGGGCCACGTAGTCCTGCATCATCGCCTCGAGCAGGGCCTCCTTGAGCACGCGGGCGATGACGGCGGCGAGCGGAAGCGCGAGCGCCATCACCGGCATGGCCATGTGGAGGATGATCCCCTTGGCGACGCCCAGGCGCAGGGTCAGCAGGCTCTCCAGCAGGTAGAAGCGCGTGACTAAGTCGACATCGACATTGGGATCGATGCGCCCCGACAGCGGAAAGAGCGGGAAGAACACGCCGAAGAGCAGCACGAAGGCCAGCGCCCAGACGAAGTCCGGCACCGCGAGCGAGAGGCCGTTCACGGTGTCGATGGCCGCCTCCGCCGGCGTGCGGCGGAACAGCGTGCCGAGGACGGCGCCCGTCCCGCCGAGCAGGATCGCGACGATGAGCGCCGCCAAGCAGAGCTCCAGCGTCGCCGGCAGGCGGTCGGCCAGAAGGTCGACCACGGGCCGGCGCAGCGAGATGGAGGTCCCGAAGTCGCCCCCCAGCACGGCTTTGGCCCACACCGCGAACTGCACGGGAATGCTGGCGTCGAGCCCGTAGCGGGCGCGCAAGGCGGCGATGTCGGCCGGGCTTGCGCCCGGCGCGATCATCATGGCGATGGGGTCGCCGGGCACGACGCGCAGCAGCACGAAAATGACCACGCCGACGCCCATCAGCGTCACGGCGGCCATCCAGAAGCGGTTGAGCACCGCGGCAGCGATCATGCGCGAAACCCCTCGCGAGGCGCGTCGTTTCCCGCCGCCTGCATCAAGCAGGCGGCTCCGGAAGCCAGGAAGGGCGGCGGAGCCAGGCCCCGCCCAGCTCAGGCCTTGCTGACCAGGGTCGGCTGCAGGGCGCCCGAGGTGTTCGGGGTGACCTTGAGGCTCGACTTGTAGACGATGGGCTGCACGTATTGCAGGACGGGGATCACGTAGCCCTGCTCGGCGATGTACTTGTCGACCGCCTTCCAGCCGGCGATGCGCTTGGCCTCGTCCTTCTCGCCCCAAAGCGGGCCGATCATGTCGTCGAGGTCTTTGGTGTTCCAGGCGGAGTGGGGCGACGGCGTGAACATGGCGAAGCCCGTCGAGGTCGTGGGATCGCCGATCGCGTTGCCCCAGTTGTAGAACGCCATCGGCGCCAGCTTCTTGGCGGCGCGCAATTCGTAGTGCTTGGCGATCTCGTAGACCTCGATGTTCGCGTCGATGCCGACCTTGCGCCACATCCCGACGATCGCTTGGATCATCTCGTAATCCTTCGGCTTGAAGCCGCGGGTCGTCTGGATGGTGAACTTGGCGGGCTTCTCGGGCGTGAAGCCCGACGCGGCGAGCAGCTTCTTCGCGAGCTCGGGGTCGTAGGGCACCTTCACCGAGGGGTCGTAGGCCGAGTATTCCGGGGCCTGCAGCGTGTCGAGCGGCACGCCGTAGCCTCGCAGCAGCCGGTCGACCAGCGCCTTCTTGTCGATGGCGTGGGCCGCGCCGAGGCGCACGTTCTTGTCCTTCATCAGGTCGTTGTTGCTGCTGACGAAGATCATGCCGATGTCGGAGATCGGCTTGGCGACGCCGGCGAGGCCGGGCTTGCCCTTCAGGCGGTCATATTCCTCGTAGGGGATCTCGAGCGTGACGTCGGAGGAGCCGGACTCGATCTCCGCCACGCGGCTCGTGGCGTCCGGCACGAACTTGAAGACGACGGTCTCGAAGGCGGGCTTGCCGCCCCAGTAGTTCGGGTTGGCCTTGAGGCGCAGGAAGGCATTGCCCTCGTAGGCGTCGACCATGTAGGGCCCCGTGCCGACCGGCTTCTTCTCGAAGCCCTCGGCGCCCACCTTGGTGTAGTAGGCCTTGGGCAGGATGTAGCCCGTCAGGAAGGCCATCCACATGAAGAAGGTCGGCTCGTAGCGCAGCACGTCGCCCGTGATGCGGTTGCCCTCGACCTTGTAGTTGCCCGCCGTCGACCAGATGAACTGGATGGGGTTGCCCGTCTCGGGTTTCGCCGCGCGCTCCAGCGACCAAACCACGTCCTCCGGCGTGAAGGGCGAGCCGTCGTGCCAGGTGACGCCCGGCCGCACGTCCATCCACACCTTGGTCTTGTCGTCGTTCCAGCCCCAGGCGGTGAGCAGGCCGGGCTCGAAGGCGAGGTTGGGCTTCTGGCCCACGTACTGGTCGAACACCGTGCGGTAGATCGCCTGGATGGTCGGGTTCACCGCGGAGGGGCCGACCGTCGGGTCGAAGGAGGGAAGGTTGACGTTGAACGCGATCGTCAGCGTCCCGGGACCCTCTGCGCGGGCGAGGCCCTTGCCGGCCAGGAGCGACGTAATGAAACTGGCTGCGCCACATGCGAGCGCCTGGCGGCGTGACAAGGTCAGCATGCTGGATCTCCCCTCTCTCGCGGCGGCGCGTTCCAGGCGTCGCTCGGTCCGGGCTTGGCCCGTGATGTTTCAAGCTTAAATGATCCTGTCGGACTGCCAAGCTCTTTCTTGGGGCGACGCGGGGGATCAAACGCTCTGGAATCGGGCATGAAGGGCCGATGCTGCCGCGACCTTGGGCATCCCGGTTCACGCCGGGTTTCATGGGGATGCATGCATTCGGGCCGACGGTCGGGCGTTCCCGATTCGCGGCGGCGCATGCGGGGCAGTCTCCTGGTCTCGCCGTTTGACAGCCGGCTCCGCCGAGAAATATGAATCAGCATGGATCCGGCGCGGTCCGGTCAGCCGGGGAGGTCAGGCATGGCGGAACGGTCCTTTGCGCGTGAGGTGGAGGATCTCAAGCTCGGCGCCGGCGAGGTGTTCCGGGGCGAGGGGATCCTGGCCATCACCAAGGCGCTGCTGCAGTCCGGCGTCTCCTATGTCGGGGGCTACCAGGGCTCGCCGATCTCGCACCTGATGGACGTGCTGGCCGACGCCAAGGACGTCATGGAGGACCTCGGCGTCCACTTCGAGACGTCGGCCTCCGAGGCCGCGGCGGCCGCCATGCTGTCGGCCTCCGTCATGTACCCGGTGCGCGGCGCGGTGACGTGGAAGTCGACGGCCGGCACCAACGTCGCCTCCGACGCCCTGTCCAACCTCGCTTCCGGTGGGGTGACGGGCGGCGCGCTGATCATCATCGGCGAGGATTATGGCGAGGGCTCCTCCATCATGCAGGAGCGCAGCCACGCCTACGCGATGAAGTCGCAGATGTGGCTCATCGACCCGCGGCCCAACCTCGAATGCATGGTGCGGGCGGTCGAGGAAGGCTTCGAGCTCTCAGAGGTTTCCAACACGCCGGTCATGCTGGAGGTGCGCATCCGCGGCTGCCACGTGCACGGCCAGTTCGTCGCCAAGGACAACAAGCGCCCGGCCTTCAGCCTGCGCGAGGCGCTGGAGAATCCGGTCCGCGACAACAACCGCATCGTCTTGCCGCCCGCCTCCTTCCTGCACGAGAAGGAGAAGCTGGAGAAGCGCTGGCCCGCGGCCGTCGACTTCATCAAGAGCCGCAAGCTCAACGAACATTTCGGCCCGGAGGACGGCGAGGTCGGCATCATCCTGCAGGGCGGGATGTATAACTCGGTGCTGCGAGCCCTGCAGCATCTCGGCCTCGCCGACGTGTATGGCGAGAGCGCCGTGCCCCTCTACGTGATGAACGTGACCTATCCCGTCATCGAGGACGAGGTCGCCGCCTTCTGCCTGGGCAAGCGCGCCGTTCTCATGGTGGAGGAGGGTGCGCCCGAGTATATCGAGCAGGCGCTCAATACGATTCTGCGCCGCCGCGACATCTCAACGAAGGTTTCCGGCAAGGACGTACTGCCCATGGGCGGCGAATACACCGCGCCGGTCCTGCTCAAAGGCCTGCGCAGCTTCCTCGAGGCGGACGCCCGCACGCTGCTCGGCAACCCGCCGCCGCTGCCCGATCCTTCTCCGGTGCTGGCCGACCCCAAGGTCAAGGCGCTGGCCGAGGTGGTGCCCGCCCGCGCGCCCGGCTTCTGCATCGGCTGCCCAGAGCGGCCGATCTTCGCTGCGATGAAGCTCGTCGAGAAGGAACTCGGCCCCCACCACGTGGCGGCCGACATCGGCTGCCACCTCTTCTCCATCCTCCCGCCCTTCAACATCGGCTCGACCACGATGGGGTATGGGCTGGGTCCTGCCTCCGCCTCGGCCTTCAACGTGAAGGCGGACAAGCGCGTCATCTCCGTGATGGGCGATGGGGGCTTCTGGCACAACGGGCTCGCCTCGTCGGTCGGCAACGCCGTGTTCAACAAGCAGGACGGCGTGATCCTGATCGTCGACAACTACTATTCCGCCGCGACGGGCGGGCAGGACATCATGTCCTCGCGCGCCGAGAACGCGCGGCGGCAGACCAACAACTCCATCGTCGACGCGGTAAAGGGCGTCGGCGCGACCTGGGTGCGCCAGATCGACCGCACCTACGACGTCACGACCATGCGCGATACCCTGCGCGAGGCTCTCACGACGAAGGAGCCCGGCCCCAAGATCATCGTCGCCTCCTCCGAGTGCATGCTGAACAAGCAGCGCCGCGTGCGCCCGCTCTTCCAGGCGGCGGTGAAGCAGGGCAAGCGCGTCGTGAAGGAGCGTTTTGGCGTCGACGAGGACGTCTGCACGGGCGACCACGCCTGCATCCGCCTCTCGGGCTGTCCCTCGCTCTCGGTGAAGCATACGGACGACCCGCTGAAGGACGATCCCGTCGCGGCCATCGACAATAACTGTGTGGGCTGCGGCAATTGCGGCGAGGTCGCGGAGGCGGCGGTGCTCTGCCCCTCCTTCTACAGGGCGGACGTGATCCACAATCCCACCGGCTTCGACCGCTGGCTCGCCAGTTTACGGGCCCGCATCATCGGCTGGATGCAGCGCCGCCGCGAGGCCGGCCGCATCCTCTTCCCGGCGTGAGGCGCCCATGAGCGGTCACGACACGACCCGCCGCGGCGCGAAGGAGCGCCTGGCGACGGACAAGCCCCTCAGCCTCGCCATCCTCGCCATGGGCGGGCAGGGCGGCGGCGTGCTGGCGGACTGGCTGGTGGCGCTCGCAGAGAGCCAGGGCTGGATGGCGCAGTCGACCTCCGTGCCCGGCGTCGCCCAGCGCACGGGCGCGACGATCTACTACCTCGAGATGCTGCCGCCCAAGGACGGCAAGGCCCCCGTCTTCTCGCTCATGCCCACGCCCGGCGACGTCGACGTGGTGATCGCGGCGGAGCTGATGGAGGCCGGTCGCTCGGTGCTGCGGGGCCTCGTGACGCCGGACCGCACGACCCTCATCGCGTCGACGCACCGGTCCTTCGCGGTCGTCGAGAAGGAGAAGCCGGGCGACGGCATCGGCGATCCCACCGTCGTGGTCGACGCCGGCGACTTCGCGGCGCGCCGGGTCGTGGCCTTCGACATGGAGGCCGTCGCCGCCCGGCATGGCACGATGATCTCGGCCTCGATGTTCGGCGCGGTGGCCGGGGCAGGGGTGCTGCCATTCCCGCTGGAGGCTTTCGAGGCCATCGTCCGCGAAGGCGGGCGTGGCGTGGAGGCCAGTGTCGCCGCGCTCAAGGCGGCGCATGACCGGGCGCGCGAGAAGCCGCGCGACGTCGTGACGAAGTCCCCGCCCAAGCGCTTCGATGCGCTGGCGGAAACGGCCGGCCACCCCGCGCTGGACGGCCTCGTCAACCGCATCCGCTCGCAGTTTCCTGAAGCCGCGCAGCCCATGCTACTGGCCGGCGCGCGCCGCCTCGTCGACTTTCAGGACCCGGACTACGCCTCGGAGTACCTCGACCGCGTGGCCACGCTGCACGCCGCCGACCGCGCGCAGGGAGGCGAGGCAAAGGACTTCGCCTTCACCCAGCAGTCCGCCAAGTACGTCGCTGTCGCCATGGCCTATGACGACGTGATCCGTGTCGCCGACCTGAAGGTCCGCTCGTCGCGCTTCGAGCGGGTGCGCAAGGAGGTCGGCGTCAAGCCCGACCAGATCCTGCAGGTGACGGAGTACATGCACCCGCGCATGGAGGAGGTCTGCGGAACGCTGCCGGCCGGCCTCGGGCAATGGATCGAGGACAGGCCGACCCTGTTCAAGGCACTGGACCGCGTCGTCAACAGGGGCCGGCGCGTACGCACGGACACGGTGTTCTGGCACGCCGTGCTCGGCTTCGTCGCCGGTTTCCGCCAGCGCCGCCGTGGCACCTTGCGCCACAGGCGCGAGGTGGCCCATCGCGAGGCCTGGCTGGCCCAGGCCACGGCGACGCTGCCGCGCAACTACGACCTCGCGGTGGAGGTTCTGGCCTGCCGCCGCCTCGTGAAGGGCTATTCCGACACCCACACCCGCGGCGTCTCCAAATTCGATCGCGTGCTGTCGGCGCTCCCCAAACTCGCCGATCGCGAGGACGGCGCCGCCTGGCTCCGCCGGTTGCGCCAGGCGGCGCTGCTCGACGAGGGCGGGCTGGCGCTGGATGGGGCGCTGAAGACGGTAGCGAGCCTTTAGCCGCAGCCTCTCAGTTCCCCCTCCCCCTTGCGGGGAGGGGTAGGGGGTGGGGGTCGGCTGGGCGTGGACACGACGGGGTCAGAACTCTTCCCTGGCAACTCCAACCCTGTATCCCTCCCCGCAAGGGGGAGGCGGCAGGCGTCGCGGCTACAATTCATGCCGCCTGATGTTGCTCAGCACCTTGTGCAGCGTCGTCGTGAAGGCCCGGTATTCCTCCTCGTCCACCCCGTCGAACATCTGCGAGAAGCGCTCGTACATCATGGGCCAGACCTTCTCGAAGGCGGCGCGGCCTTCCTGGGTGATGGTGACGTCACGCACGCGCAGGTCGTCGGGGCGGGGCTGGCGGCGGATGAGGCCCTGCTCCTCCAGCGCGTCGAGCGTGCGGCTCATGGTGGACTGCTCGGTCACGGCGTAGACCGCGAGCTCGTTGATGGTGAGCGCCGAGGAGATGCTGAGGATGGCGAGGGTTCGCATCTTCAGCGTGGTCATCTCATAGGCCTTGAGTTCCTCCGCGAGGTTGGCGTTCCAGCGCGCGGCGATGCGATTCATCAGGTAGGGCGCGAACTGGTTGAGTCCGATCTCGCCCATGGTGGGCTGGCGCTCCGTCCCGTCCCCGGGGCGGCGAAGAGCGCGGCCGGCGAAGCGCTCGGCCATGGCTAGAGCGCCTTCGTGGCCGGCTTGATGCCGGAGGCCAGCAGGAAGCCGGAGCCGCCGCCGAGGCCGGGGCCGGGATGGGTCGACGCTCCGATGTGGTAGAGACCCTCCACCGGCGTGCGGTGGTTCACCGACCCCTTGAAGGGACGCCACAGGAAGAACTGGTCGAGCCCGCAGAAGCCGCCATAGGGGTCGCCGCCCACGAGGTTCACGTTCATCGCCTCGAGGTCGGCAGGCGAATAGGCCCGCCGCGCGATCACGGTGTCCTTGAACCCGTCGATGTGGTGGGCCAGCCGCGCCTCGACGCGGTCGGCATAGGCCTTGCGGATCGCCTCTGTCCAGCGCCCGTCGGCGGGCGGGGCGATCTCCCCCGCGGCGTCGCCCTTGATGTGCCTGGGACATTCCGGGAGCTGAAGCCAGAGGATGGCTTGCCCTTCGGGGGCGCGGCTCGGGTCGAGCGCCGTGGGCTGGCCGACGCAGATAGTCGGCTCGGCCGGCAGCATGCCACGCTCGGCCTCGTTGGCGGCGCGCGAGACGCCGTCGAGCCCCGGCGTGAGGTGGAGCAGCGCCACGCGCCCGAGGTCGTCGCCGCCCTTCCAGCGGGGCGGGGCCTTCAGGGCGTAGTGCACCTGCATGTTGCCCTTGCCGTAGCGGTAGGCCTTGACGCCGTCTTTCACTTCGGCCGGCAGGGGCTTCGGCCAGTCCTTGAGAAGGCCGCCGTAGAGCTGGTTCGGCGTGGTCGAGCAGATCACGCCCTTGCTGGCCGTGAATACGGCGCCATTCGCTAGGCGAACGCCGCCCGCCCTACCGCCCGGGCCGGGCGTGATCGACACGGCCTCCGCGCCGGTGCGGATCGATCCGCCCTGGTCGGCGATGAGCCTCTCGAAGGCCGACAGGATGTTGCGCGCGCCGCCCGTCACGATGGGACAGCCGGCGGCCTCGATGGCGAAGGCGATCACGCGGGCCATGGCGCCGGAATAGGCGCTCTCCGGGCCGAGGCCCGTATGCAGCACCCAGGGCGCCCAGAGCGCATGGATCGCCTCGGACATATAGCGCGTCTCGAGATGCGCACGGGCATTGACGAGCATTTCCCCGAACCACGCCGCGAGACCGCGGGGGCCGCGCTTCCAGGCCTGCTGGGCGACGGTCTTGGCGATGGCGGTCGACCAGAGCGAGCCGCCGAGCAGGGCGAAGAGGAAGGGCTCGTCGGCGCCCAGCGCATCCATGTCCGCCGAAAAGCGCGCTCCATCCCCGGCCGCCAGTGCCTCGAAGGTCGCGACGTTGCGCTGGCGATCCTTGCTGAAGAGCACTGAGCTGCCGTCCGGGCGCAGCACGCCCGTGGGCAGGTCTGCGTGGGAAAAGGCGAGCCCGCGAGCCTCCAGGTCCTTGCCCAGGGCGCCATAGGCCGGCGAGAGAAGGAAGAGCACGAAGGTGGTCGCCATCACGTCGTGCACGAAGCCCGGCGCGGTGATCTCCTCGGTGCGGATGCAGCCGCCGATGCGGTCGTTGCGCTCGACGACGAGAATCTTGTGGCCCTTCTGGCCGAGCATGGCGGCGCAGACCAGAGCGTTGATGCCGCTCCCGACGATCAGGTAGTCGCAATCGCTCATGGTCCCGCCCGGTCCAGCGCCGGTTCCTGCCGGCTCACCATGACGAAGCTTACGCCCGACCTATGGGATTGCAAGGAATGCGGGACAGCTCGTCTGCAGTCCCGACAGGGTCCGGCAGACGAGCCCTGCTCGGGATTCATCGAGAGGAAGGGCACTTCAGGCGTTCATGAGCGAAACCGTGAGCCTCAACTTCGCTCTTGCCCGCTCGCGCCGATCCGGGCGATTTATATGCGAATGGGAGGATCGCAAGTCCTCGCCCGCAGCGCCGGAGGCTCGCATGGAGGTGGATGCCGTCGTCATCGGGGCCGGGCATAACGGCCTTGCCGCTGCGGTGCACCTGGCGACGCGCGGCTGGTCCGTGGCGGTCGTCGAGGCGAAACCTGAGCCGGGCGGCGCGGTGAAGACGCGCGAGCTCACGCTCCCCGGTTTCCGCCACGACGTCGCCGCCATGAACCTCTCGATGTTCGCTGGCTCGGGCTTCTTCGCCGAGCACAAGCAGGCGCTGCTCGCCCAGGGCCTCGCCTTCGTGCCGGCCAAGGACTGCTTCGCCAGCGTGTTCCGCGACGGCACCCATCTCGGCGTCGGCACGGACCTGGAGAAGACCGCCGCCGGCATTGCCGCGCTTTCGCCGCAGGATGCCCAGGCCTGGCGCACCATGGTGGCCGAGTTCGGCGCCGGCGCTCCGCATATCTTCGGCCTGCTCGGCTCGCCCATGCCGTCCATGGCGGCGGCCGGCGTCGCACTGAAGGCGCTCCGCGCCAAGGGCGCCGGCTGGGTCTACGACACCTTGCGCCTGCTGCTCGCCTCGCCACGCGATTTCCTCGACGCCCGCTTCACCCACGACAAGGTGAAGGCGATGATGGGCGCTTGGGGGATGCACCTGGATTTCGCGCCGGACATCGCGGGCGGGGCGCTGTTCCCCTATCTCGAATCCATGGCCAACCAGTGCTTCGGCATGGTGATCGGGCAGGGTGGGGCGGACACCATCGTCAAGGCGATGGTGGGCGTGCTGAAGGCGCGCAAGGGCCAGCTCCTGCTGGGTACACCCGTGGCGCAGATCCAGCGCACCGGGCCGACCGCCACCGGCGTCATCCTCGCCGACGGCCGCACGATCGGCGCGAAGCGCGCCGTCATCGCCAACGTGCACCCCCAACGGCTATTCGGCCTCCTCCTGCCGGACGATGCCGTGCCTGCGGCCTATGCCGGAAAGGTCGCCAAGTTCAGGGCCGGGCCGGGCACGATGATGGTTCACCTCGCGCTCGACGGCCTGCCGGACTGGACGGCGGGCGATGCGCTGAAGTCCTACGCCTATGTCCACGTCGCGCCCGACTTCGCGATGATGTCGCGCGCCTACGCGGAGGCCGCGGCCGGCCTGTTGCCCGCCGAGCCGGCCCTCGTCGTCGGCCAACCCACGGCCCTCGATCCGTCCCGCGCGCCTCCTGGCAGGCACGTGCTGTGGGTCCAGGTGCGGGTCCTGCCCGCGGAGATCAGGGGCGATGCGGCAGGGCGGATCGAAGCGACGGGTTGGGACGAAGCCAAGGAGGCCTATGCCGACCGTGTGCTGGATCTTCTCGAACACTACGCTCCGGGGCTCGCGTCTAAGATCCTCGGCCGCTCGGTCTTCTCCCCGCTCGACCTCGAGCGGGAAAACCCCAACCTGATCGGCGGCGACAACCTCTCGGGCAGCCATCACCTCGACCAGAACTTCCTGTTCCGCCCCGTCGCCGGCTGGTCACGCTGGGGCACGCCCGTGCCCTCGCTCTACCTCTGTGGGGCCTCCACATGGCCCGGCGCGGGCACCGGGGCGGGCTCGGGCTACATGCTTGCCCGCAGCTTCGCCAAATGAACCAGCCTAAGGTTGCAGAGCGCAATCTTTGACATGTGAAATATCGGGCTTTAGATGATGCTCCCCACGACCTCTCCGGGCGAGGCGAGCGTGAGCATGGATTCGATCTTGGACGATGCGATCGATCTCGAATCGATCGTGCAGGGCGCCCCCGAGGGCGCCAAGCCCGAACTGCGCCTCTGGCTGCGCATGCTCTCCACGAGCAACCTGATCGCCCAGGAGATCCGCCGCCGCCTGCGGGCGGAGTTCGGCACCACGCTGCCGCAGTTCGACCTGATGGCGCAGCTCGACCGCGAGAAGCAGGGCCTGCGCCTCGGCGAGCTGTCGCGGCGCATGATGGTCACCAATGGCAACGTCACGGGCCTCGTCGACCGGCTGGAGGCGGAGGGGCTTTTGGTGCGTGAGGCCGCCGACGGCGACCGCCGCGTCACCATCGCGAAGCTGACGAGGCGCGGCGAGAAGACCTTCGCGGCCATGGCGAAGGCTCACGAGGGCTGGCTGCGCGACATGATGGCCGACGTCGAGCCGCGCGTCATCGAGAGCCTGATGAGACACATCGGAGCCGTGAAGGGCTCGGTCCTCGGCCACCTCACCGAAGGCGGCCCGGCCGGCTGAGCGTTCCTGGCCGGCCTCAGGCCGGAACCTGGAAGCTCTTCACGAGTCCCGACGGAAAATCGAACAGCTTGCCGCTCTCGCTCCAATCGGGCGACGACAGCCGGACGAAGTGGGGCGCGAGGTCCTCGGGCGTCTTGAGCGTCAACGGGTCCTCGCCGGGCATCGCGGCGGCGCGCATGCGGGTGCGCAGCGGGCCGGGATTGACCATCATCACCTTGATGGGGGTCGAGGCCGTCTCGTGGGCGTAGGTGCGGCCAAGTGCGTCGATGGCGGCCTTGGAGACGGAATAGGGGCCCCAGTAGGCCCGGCAGTTCCACGACGCGCCGGACGAGACGAGGATGGCGCGCCCCGCGTCCGACTTCCGCAGCAGCGGGTCCAGCGACCGGATGAGCCGCCAGTTGGCCGTGACGTTGATGGCCATCACGTCGTCCCAGGCCGCCGGCGGCACGTGGCCGATCGGGGTGATCGGTCCGAGGATGGCGCCGTTGCCGATGAAGACGTCGAGCTTGCCCCAGCGCTCGTAGATCGCCGCGCCGAGCCGGTCGAGCGCGTCCATGTCCTTGAGGTCGAGCGGAACGAGCGTGGCGCTGCCGCCCTTCTCGCGAATGGCGTCGTCGAGTTCCTCGAGGGCCCCCTGGGTGCGGGCGACCGCGATCACGTGCGCGCCGGCTTCGGCAAGGGCGAGCGCGGCGGCGCGCCCGATGCCGCGGGACGCTCCGGTCACGACGGCGAGGCGGTCGGCGAGAGGCTGTGACATGATGCTGTTCCGCGAAGTGGCTCAGACCACTTCCGCGATCATGGAGAGCTGCTGCTTGGGCCCTTCCAGGATCTGGTCGGTGATCGGAGTCGGGTAGTCGCCAGTGAAGCAATGGTCGGTGAACTGCGGCAGGTCCGCGTTGCGGCCCGGCTCGCCCATCGCCTTGTAGATGCCGTCCACCGAGAGGAAGGCGAGGCTGTCGCAGCCGATATAGGCGCGCATCTCCTCGAGCGTGTGCGTGGCGGCCAGCAGCTTGTCCCGCTCCGGCGTGTCGATCCCGTAATAGTCGGGATGCGTGATGGGCGGGCTCGAGATGCGGAAATGCACCTCCTTGGCGCCGGCCTCGCGCATCATCTGGACGATCTTCACCGAGGTCGTGCCGCGCACGATGGAATCATCGACGAGGATGATCCGCTTGCCCGCCACGACGGCCCGGTTGGCCGAATGCTTGAGGCGCACCCCGAGCTCGCGCACGGACTGCGTGGGCTGGATGAAGGTGCGGCCCACGTAATGGTTGCGGATGATGCCGAGCTCGTAGGGGATGCCTGCTTCCTGGGCGAAGCCGAGCGCCGCGGGCACGCCGCTGTCCGGCACGGGGATCACGACGTCGGCCGGCACCGGCGCCTCGCGGGCGAGCTGTGCTCCCATGGCCTTGCGGACGTCGTAGACGTGGCGGCCGTGGACCATGGAGTCCGGCCGCGAGAAGTAGATGTACTCGAAGATGCAGGGCCGCGGGGGCAAAGCCGGGAACGGCTTGATCGATTCGATGCCGTCGGAGGAGGCGATGATGATCTCGCCGTTCTCCACGTCGCGCACGAAGCGCGCGCCGATGATGTCGAGCGCGCAGGTCTCCGACGCGAGGATCGGGCAGCCGTCGAGGTCGCCCAGCACGAGCGGGCGGATGCCCAGCGGATCGCGCGCGCCAACCAGCTTCTTGTTGGTCAGGCCCACGAAGGAATAGGCGCCCTCGATCTGGCGAAGCGCGTCGATGAAGCGGTCGATGAAGCGGTTCTTCCGGCTGCGCGCCACGAGGTGGAGGATCACCTCGGTGTCGGAGGTCGACTGGCAGATCGCGCCGTCGCGCACGAGCTGCCGGCGCAGGGTCAGCGCGTTGGTGAGGTTGCCGTTATGGGCGACGGCGAAGCCGCCGCCGTCGAGTTCGGCGAAGAGCGGCTGAACGTTGCGCAGGATCGTCTCGCCCGTCGTGGCATAGCGCACGTGGCCTATGGCCTGTGATCCCCTGAGCTTGCGGATCGTGTCCTGGTCCGAGAACGTGTCGCCCACCAGCCCGAGCGCACGCTCCGAATGGAACCGCTGGCCGTCGAAAGAGACCAGCCCGGCCGCCTCCTGCCCGCGATGTTGCAGCGCGTGCATGCCCAGCGCGGTGATGGCCGCCGCCTCGGGGTGACCGTAGATGCCGAAGACGCCGCATTCCTCGTGCAGGCGGTCGGCGTCGAGGTCGAAATCCTCGGCGGAGGCTCCCGTACCCGCAAGGCGGCCCTGCGGGGCATAGGTGTCGGACAGGCTGGGGCGTGTGCTCATCGCTGCCTCATATGGACCACCGGCAGATCCACTTCAACGGACGCCGACGCAGACGTCGCGCCTCGCACATGCAAACGGCCTGCCGCTTTGGCGGCCTCCAGAGGTCGCCTCAGTTCTGGCGTGCTGGCGCAGCGGCCGTTTCTATCAGCTGGCGCAGGTTCTGCTGTCCCGCCTTTGAATAGCTGGGCTGCGCGCCGGGCGCGTTCTCGGTCTTCTTCTGCGGCTCGGCGGGAGCGGGCACGGTAGGCTGCGGATTGGCGCCGGGCGCCGCCGGCGGCTCGGCAGGATCGCCGCCGTCGAGGCGCTTCTTGGCCTTCCACTTGGCGATCATGCCTTCGGGATCGTCGGGCAGCAGCGCGATGATCTGGTCGCCCGTCTCCTTGAGAACGGGACGCAGCTTGGCGAGGCGCACCCAGTCCGGCTGCTGCTTCTCGCCAACGAGCTTGTCGAAGAAGACGAAGGCGATCACGGCGATGAGCAGGCCGCGCGCCGCGCCGAAGAGAAAGCCCAGCGTGCGGTCGAGCGCGCCGATCTTGCTGTCCAGGATGAGGTCCGACAGGCGAACCGTGATGAAGGACACGATGACCAGCGTCACGAGGAACACCGCCGCGATGGCGGCTGCGAGCTGGAGCTGGGCGTTCGGGATGTAGTCCTTCAGGTAGGGGATCACGAAGGGGTGCAGCGCGTAGGCCGCCACCGCCGCGGCGATCCAGGAGCCGATGGCCAGCACCTCGCGGGTGAAGCCCCGGACGGCGGCGAGGAGGGCGGAGATGAACACGACGCCGAGGACGACGAGATCGAGGGCGGTGACCGGCAGGTTGCTCATGGAGGCTCGGTGAGGAGGCGCGGCGGTTGAGAGGGCCGCCGGGCAGCGACCGCGAGACGCTTATACTCATCGCGCGCCGTCGCGTCACCCGGCTTGCGCGCTGTCAGGCTCCTTGCACCCTGGGTTTGCGGTGACCCGCCGCGATTCCGGCCACGAGGTCGGCCAGGTCGGCGGCGCCCTCCAGGCGGATGGGCGGCGAGCCGGCGGCCTCGCGCCCGGCCTTGGGCGCCAGGGCCGAGGCAAAGCCGAGCTTGGCGGCCTCCTTCAGGCGCGCCGCGGTCTGGCTCACGGGGCGGAGCGCGCCGGTGAGGCCGATCTCTCCCATGTAGACGCGGTCCGGCGGCAGGGGCGTGCCGGCGAGGGAGGAGATGAGCGCGGCCGCTGCGGCCATGTCGGCGGCAGGCTCGGTGATTCGCAGCCCTCCCGCTACGTTGAGGTAGACGTCGTGCTGTCCGAGCTTGAGCCCTGCATGAGCCTCGAGAACCGCGATCACCATGGAGAGCCGGCTCGGCTCCCAGCCCACCACGGCGCGGCGCGGCGTGCCGAGCGATGTGGGGGCGACCAGCGCCTGGAACTCGACGAGCAGCGGCCGCGTGCCCTCCATGCCCGCGAAGACGGCCGTGCCGGGGGAGGCCGTGTCGCGGCCCTGCAGGAAGAGGGCGGAGGGATTAGCCACCTCGGCGAGGCCCATGCCCGTCATCTCGAACACGCCGATCTCGTCGGTGGGGCCGAAGCGGTTCTTCACGGCGCGCAGGATGCGGAAGTGATGCGCCCCGTCGCCCTCGAAAGAGGCGACCGCGTCGACCATGTGCTCCACGACGCGCGGGCCGGCGATCTGGCCGTCCTTGGTGACGTGGCCGACGAGGATCAGCGCCGCGCCGCTCGTCTTGGCATAGCGAATCAGCGCCTGGGCCGAGCCGCGCACCTGGGTCACCGTGCCGGGCGCGGCCTCGACCGCCTCCGTCCACATGGTCTGGATCGAATCGATCACCACGAGGCGCGGCGGCGCGCCGTGCGAGAGGGTCGCGATGATGTCCTCGACGCTCGTCTCGGCCGCGAGCTCGACCGGCGCCTGCGAGAGCCCCAGCCGCTCCGCCCGCAGGCGCACTTGCCCCGTCGCCTCCTCGCCGGAGATGTAGACGACGCGGTGGCCGCGCCCGCCTAGCGCGGCGCAGGCCTGCATGAGCAGGGTCGACTTGCCGATGCCGGGATCGCCGCCGAGCAGGATCACGGAGCCCTTCACGAAACCGCCGCCCGTCACTCGGTCGAGCTCCGCGATGCCCGAAGCGACGCGCGGCGCCTCGGCCTCGCCGCCTGTCAGGCCCTCCAGCGGGAAGATCCGCCCTTTGCCGCGCGGCCCGCGGGCGACCTGTGCAGCGCTGCCGCCGGGCATGGGCGGGGCGGACGCCTCCTCGGCGATGGTGTTCCAGCCCCCGCAGGCGTCGCAACGGCCCTGCCAGCGGCCATAGACCGCGCCGCAGGACTGGCAGGCATAGGTCGGGGCGCGGCGCGCCATGTCAGGCTTCGCCTGCAATACGGCGGCGGTAGCGCCGGCCGAGGCTGGTGAGCACCTCATAGCCGATGACGCCGGCCCTCGCGCCGAGTTCATCCACGCCGAGCGTGTCGTCGAGCAGCGCCATGAGGCTGCCGCGGCGGACCTCGCCAGCATCGCAATCCGTGACGTCCACCACGATCATGTCCATCGAGACGCGACCGAGGATCGGGCAGCGCCGTCCGGAGGGGGAAACCACCTCGCCGCCTGGCTTGTCGTCGAAGCCGGACGAGCCCCCGGGCAGACCGTCCGCATAGCCGATGGAGACGATGGCGCCGCGCGTGGGCCGCACGACTGTGCGGCGGGCGTTGTAGCCGATCGTTCCGCCTTCGGGGATGTCGCGCACCTGCATGACGCGCCCCTCTAGCCGGACCACGGCCCGTACAGGCGACGCCTGTCCCGGCAGCGGGTTGCCCCCATAAAGGGCATAGCCGGGCCGGACGAGGTCGTGGTGCGCAGCCGGTCCGAGAAAGATCCCGCTGGAATTGGCGAGGCTGCCTGGGACGCCCGGGAAGACGCCGCGCACGGCTGCGAAGGCCTGGCTCTGCCTCTCGTTGAGCGGATCACCGGGACGCTCGGCCGAAATGAAGTGGCTCATCACCAGGGACGGCGTCAGGCCGTACTGCGCCTTGAGGCCGTGCGAGCCGAGATTCATGGCGACGTCGTGCGGAAGTCCGAGGCGATTGATGCCCGTGTCGACGTGCAGGGCAAAGGCCGGATCGACGCCCTCGGCCTGGCAGAAGGCAGCCCATTCCGCCAGCTCCTCTGCGCTGCCGAGCACGGGCCGAAGGTGCGCGGCGGCATAGGACGAGGCGGTTCCCGGCAGGAAGCCGTTCAGCACGTAGATCGTGGCGTCCGGCGCAAGCGAACGGACGCGCCGCGCCTCCGGGATCAGGGCCGTGAAGAAGATCCGGCATCCCGCTGCGGCAAGGGCCGGCACGGCGACATCGATTCCCGTTCCGTAGCCGTCCGCCTTCACCACGCCCGCGCACTCGGCCGATCCGGCGGCCGCGGCGAGCGTGCGCCAGTTGGCGGTGATGGCGGCGGTGTCGATCGTGAGGATGCCGCCCGCCTCGTGCTCGGCGGGCTTCGTCGGGTCGGTCAGGGCTTCGATTCCGCTCAAGGGCTCACATATGGGCTGGCAGCTGGTCGTCCGAGGCGAGGTTGGAGAAGCGGGTCACCTCCGCGTCGAAGTGCAGCGGCACGGTGCCCGTCGGGCCGTGGCGCTGCTTGCCGATGATGACCTCGGCGCGGCCATGGACCTGATCCATCTCCGTCTGCCACTTGAAGTGCTCCTCGGTGCCGGGCTTCGGCTCCTTGTTCTTCAGGTAGTACTCCTCGCGGTAGACGAACAGGACCACGTCCGCGTCCTGCTCGATCGAGCCGGATTCGCGGAGGTCCGCGAGCTGCGGGCGCTTGTCGTCGCGGTTCTCCACCTGTCGCGAGAGCTGGGAGAGCGCGATGATGGGTACCGACAGCTCCTTGGCCAGCGCCTTCATGCCCGTCGTGATCTCGGTGAGCTCCTGCACGCGGTTCTCGCCCTTCTTCGACGAGCCCGAGAGCAGCTGGAGGTAGTCGACGACGAGGAGATCAAGCCCTTTCTGCCGCTTCAGCCGGCGCGCGCGGGCCGTGAGCTGGGCGATGGAGATGCCGCCCGTCTGGTCGATGTAGAAGGGGATGCGCTCCATCTCGCGTGCCGCGTCCGCCACGCGGCCGAACTCCACCTCCGTTATCTCGCCGCGGCGGATCTTGTAGGAGGCGACGCCCGACTGCTCGGCGATGATGCGGGTGGCGAGCTGCTCCGCCGACATTTCCAGCGAAAAGAAGCCGACGATCCCTCCGTCGAGCCGCTTGATGGCCCCGTCCGGCTGGCGCTCGCCGACATAGGTCTTGGCCACGTTGAAGGCGATGTTGGTGGCGAGCGACGTCTTGCCCATGGCCGGGCGCCCCGCGAGGATCACGAGGTCGGAGGGCTGCAGGCCGCCCATCATGCGGTCGAGGTCGCTCAGGCCCGTCGAGATGCCCGACAGCTTGCGGTCGCGCTTGAAGGCCTCGGCCGCCATGTCGATCGCGCCCTTGAGAGCGTTCGAAAAGGTCTGGAAGCCGCCCTCGTAGCGGCCGGTCTCGGCCAGCTCATAGAGCTTGCGCTCGGCCTCCTCGATCTGCTTGCGCGGATGGTCGTCCACCGGAGCGTCATAGGCGAGGTTCACCATGTCCTCGCCGATCACGATCAGGTTCCGCCGCATGGCGAGGTCGTAGATCGTGCGGCCATAATCCTCGGCGTTGATGACCGTCGTCGCCTCCGCCGCGAGGCGGGCGAGGTACTGCGAGACGGTGATGCCGCCGAGGTCCTGGTCGCCCAGAAAAGTCTTCAGCGTGATGGGCGTGGCGATCTTGCCGCTGCGCATCAGCGACTGCGTCACCTCGTAGATCTTGCGGTGGACGTCCTCGGCGAAGTGGATCGGCTCGAGGAAGTCGGAGACGCGAAAATAGGCCTCGTTGTTGACGAGGATCGCGCCCAGCAGCGCCTGCTCGGCCTCGATGTTGTGGGGCGGTGTCCGGTAGGTCGGTTCCGGCTCGGCCGGAAGCCGCGCCACGAGGGAGGTCGTCGCCATGCTGATTCCGAGGTGGTGATCGGCCTGACGCTAGCACGGCCGGGGTGTCACTCTCTGGCATGCCAGTTCGACGCTGGGGAAGGGGACGCGCCGAGTTACGCCAGCGATTCACAGGCCCGCGCGGCCGGCGCAAAGCGCATGGCTTGCCGCTTGACGCAACAAAAAAGCCCGGCCTCGCGGCCGGGCTTTCGATTCTCGCGAGGCGAGGGGCGATCAGCCCTCCTCGCCGGCCTCCGCCAGGGCGGCGCCGATGTCGAGGCCGAGCTCGTCGAGGTTCGTCTCCTCGCGGCCGGCGATGACGCTCTCGCCGCGGCTCTGGCGCTCGGCCTCCTCGGGGCTGCGGGCGACGTTGATGGTCACCGTCACCTCCACCTCGGAGTGCAGGTGCACGGGCACCTTGTGCAGGCCGATCGTCTTGATCGGCGTGTTCAGCACGATCTGCTGGCGGGACACGGTGAAGCCGCCGGCCTCGATCACCTCGGCGATGTCGCGGGTGGCGACCGAGCCGTAGAGCTGGCCCATCTCGCCGGCCTGGCGGATGATCACGAAGCTCTGCCCGTCGAGCTTCTCGCCGACGCCCTGGGCCTCGCCCTTGGCTGCGAGGTTGCGGGCCTCGAGCTGGGCGCGCTGCGTCTCGAACTTGGCCTTGTTGTCCTTCGTGGCGCGCAGCGCCTTGCCGCGCGGCAGCAGGAAGTTGCGGGCGAACCCGTCCTTGACGCGGACGACCTCGCCCATCTGGCCGAGCTTGGCGACGCGTTCGAGAAGAATGACTTCCATGGGATTGCTCCAGTTTGTCAGAAGGTTGAAGGCGAGGTCGGGAGGCGTTCAGCTTCCCGGTGTGGCAGGGGGCCCTGGCGCTGCCTTGCGGGCGCGCAGGTCGAACAGGGAATCGGCGATGCCGACAAGGGCGTAGAGCAGCACCGGCCATCCCGGCATCACCACGAAGGTGAGCCAGACGCCGGACAGGATGCCGCCACGGCCAACGACCCCGAGGGTCAGGACGTGGATCGTGGCGAGGCCCTGGAGGCAGTAGGCCATCAGCAGCGAGGCGGTCAGCGAGCGCAGGCCCAGGCCGACGAAGCCGCTGAGGAGAAATCCCAGGAGAGCGGCGGCCGGCAGGATGGCCAGCCAGAGGCCGGGAATGCGCACCTCGTGGATGCCGCCCCAGGGCCTCGGCAACCGCCCCGAGGCGTGCACGATGCGGGCCGACGCCCAGAGCAGGGCCACCGAGACGAGCACGCTGACGGCGGCGCTCACGGGCGGCGCGACATTGGCGATGAGGCGGCCGATCTCGGCCATGTCCTGGTTGCGCTGCCCGGGTGCGAGATCGGCGAACAGGCCGGGCTGGACTTCGGCCATCTTCTGCGCGGCGCGTTCGAACTCGCGCAAGAAGGTGGCATAGCTGCCGTCGCCCAGCAGGAGGGCGCCCACGAGCGTCAGCGCCGCGGCGATGCAGGCCGTCCAGACGAGCAGGCGGCCGAGCGGATACCATTCGACGACACCGTCGCCCTGGCGGGCGAGCAGTAGCAGGTAACCGGCCCACCAGGCGGGCAGGGCGATGCTCACCGCGAACATCGCGGCCGCGGGCCAGCCGAAGAGGACGAGAAGGACGAACGATCCCGAGGCGGCGGCGATGAGGCCGGCGCGGTGGTTCCAGCCGAGCGAAGCGAGCAGGATCGGCACGGGCGCGGCCATGAACACGAACAGAGCCAGAAGGCTTCGTGTCACGACGACCGCGAAGAGGAGCGCAGAGACGAGGCCTGCGCCAAGGCCGATGCCGATGAGGGCCTGCATGGGTCGAGCTGTCCCGCTGGAAGGCGGTTAGGGGAGGGTGGCTCCCCAACCATCCCGGCGGCGCGCCACCGGGCGACTAGTTGAAAAACGGCCGCCGCCTTGCGGCGGCCGTGGGATCACGACGCGATCAGGCGATCACGTATGGCAGCAGGCCGAGGAAGCGGGCGCGCTTGATCGCCTGGGCGAGTTCGCGCTGCTTCTTGGCCGACACGGCGGTGATGCGGGACGGCACGATCTTGCCGCGCTCGGAGATGTAGCGCGACAGGAGACGCGTGTCCTTGTAGTCGATCTTCGGCGCGTTCGGGCCGGAGAAGGGGCAGGTCTTCCGGCGGCGGAAGAACGGGCGACGGGGAGCGGCGGCCGACATCAGAGAGCCTCCTCGGTCACGGCGGGAGCGCGGTCAGGGCGGGGTCCACGATCGGGGCGCGGGCCACGATCACGGTCGCGGTCGCCGAAACGTCCGCCGCCGCCGCCGAAGCGGCCGCCGCCACCGCCGAAGCGATCGCCGCGATCGCCGCGGTCATCGTCACGGTCGCGCTTCTGCATCATCGCGGACGGGCCTTCCTCGAGCTCCTCGACGCGGATCGTCATGAAGCGGAGGATGTCCTCGTTGATGCTCATCTGGCGCTCCATCTCGGCGAGAGCCGCGGCAGGAGCGTTGATGTTCAGCAGCGAGAAGTGAGCCTTGCGGTTCTTCTTGATGCGGTAGGCCAGGGTCTTCACACCCCAGTACTCCACCTTCTGGATGGAGCCGCCGGCCGCCTCGATGATGGACTTGAAGCTGTCCGTCATCGTCTCGACCTGCTGCGCCGTCACGTCCTGGCGAGCCAGGTAGACATGCTCGTAGAGAGGCATTCCATGAGGCCTTTCGTTTCACCTTCGCCGCCGGCGCGAAGCCCTTCGGGCCGCGAAAGGCCCGAGCGGGATATTTCCGAAGGCGGAGACACGGGAAGACGAGGCTTTCACCTCTCCGCACGGGCGTGCGGCTTCCGTTCAGCCCCCGGCCGGCAGCTGCGAAGCGCGGCTCATACCCGATCGGGAGCGCGGGGGCAAGGGTTTGCAGCGGATTTGCGCGCCGGCCTCGCCTAACGCCCTTGACACGTCCGGGCGCGGCGTGCACCTCCCGCCCGCCGCGGCCGGCGCCCTCCAGCGTTCCAGACAGCGCCGCGCGAAAAGAGGGGACCGCGTCCAATGGCGACGGCTTACATCTTTCCCGGCCAGGGCAGCCAGAGCGTCGGCATGGGCCGGACGCTCGCGGAGGCTTTCCCGGCTGCCCGGCAGACCTTCGAGGAGGTCGATGCGGCGCTCGGCGAGAAGCTCAGCGCGGTGATCTTCGACGGCCCCGAGGAGACCCTGACCCTGACGGCCAACGCCCAGCCGGCCCTGATGGCGGTCAGCCTTGCGGTGACTCGGGTGCTGCAGGCTGAGGCGGGTCTCGACCTTGCGAAGGACGCAGCCTTCGTGGCCGGCCACTCCCTGGGCGAGTACTCAGCACTGGCGGCAGCCGGCAGCCTCGATGTGTCCGACGCCGCCCGGTTGCTGCGCATCCGCGGCAACGCCATGCAGAAAGCCGTGCCGGCCGGGCAGGGCGCCATGGCGGCGCTGCTGGGCCTGGAGTTCGAGCAGGCCGCCGCCGTCGCGGCCGACGCCGCTCAGGGCGAGATCTGTCAGGCCGCGAACGATAATGGCGGCGGGCAGGTCGTGATCTCAGGCCATAAGGCGGCCGTCGACCGGGCGTGCGAGCTTGCAAAGGCGAAGGGCGCCAAGCGCGCGCTGCTGCTGCCGGTCTCCGCGCCGTTCCACTGCGCCCTGATGCAGCCGGCTGCTGACGCCATGGCGGAGGCGCTCTCCAGGGTGATGGTCCGCGCGCCTGCCGCGCCGCTCGTCGCGAACGTGACGGCGGCCCCCGTGACGGATCCCGATGCCATCAGGCGCTCGCTGGTGGCGCAGGTCACCGGGACGGTGCGCTGGCGAGAGAGCATGGCGGCCATGGCGGCGGCCGGCGTCACCCGCTTCGTCGAGCTCGGCGCGGGCAAGGTGCTCACCGGGCTCGTCAAGCGCAACGCCGAGGGCGCGCAGGGCGTCGCCGTCGGCACCCCCGAGGACGTCGCGGCCTTCATCGCCGCCCGCAACGCCTGAGCCCCATCTGGCAAGGAGACACCCATGTTCGACCTGACCGGCAAGACGGCGCTGGTGACCGGCGCTTCAGGCGGCATCGGCGGCGCGGTCGCCCGCGCGCTGCACGCGCAGGGCGCGACGGTGGCGGTGAGCGGTACGCGACGCGAAGCGCTGGACGCGCTCGCGGGCGAACTCGGCTCGCGCGTCCACGTGCTCACGGCCAACCTCTCCGACAAGGACTCCGTCGAGGCGCTCGTGCCGGCGGCCGAGGCTGCGATGGGCCAGCTCGACATCCTCGTCAACAATGCCGGCGTCACGCGCGACAACCTGTTCATGCGCATGAAGGACGAGGAGTGGGAGCAGGTCATCCGGGTGAACCTTGAGGCGTCCTTCCGCCTGATGCGCGCGAGCCTGCGCGGCATGATGAAGCGCCGCTGGGGCCGGATCGTGTCTATCACCTCCGTCGTGGGGACCACGGGCAATCCCGGGCAGGGCAACTATGCGGCGTCGAAGGCCGGCCTCGTCGGAATGACCAAGTCGCTGGCGGCGGAAGTGGCGAGCCGCAACATCACCGCGAACTGCGTGGCGCCGGGCTTCATCGCCACGGCCATGACCGATGTCCTGAACGACAAGCAGCGGGAATCGATCCTCGCCAACGTTCCCATGGGCCGGCTCGGCAGCGGCGAGGAGGTGGCCTCGGCGGTCGTCTTCCTCGCCAGCGCCGAGGCGGGTTACGTGACGGGGCAGACCCTGCACGTCAACGGCGGAATGGCAATGATCTGAGGCGGTTACGAAAGGTTGTGGAGGAGGCTTCACGGCAGGGGCCGCCTCTCGCCACGGAAAACAAAGTATGCTACTCAGCCCCAATGTCCGTCGGGGGGGATTGACGGCGCCATGTCCTGTGCCGTTTGAGAAGCGGGGCTGGCCCGTCGCGAGCGGCGAGGTCGCGCCAATTCCGTACAGTCCTGGGTGCCCTGAAGGCCGGGATCCTAGTCCAGACCGCTCGCGGCAAGCGCTCGGTCGAGCAGTGAACGAGGTAATGAGATGAGCGACATCGCCGCGCGCGTGAAGAAGATCGTGGTCGAGCACCTGGGCGTCGAGCCGGAGAAGGTGGTCGACAGCGCGAACTTCATCGACGACCTCGGAGCCGACAGCCTCGACACGGTCGAGCTCGTGATGGCCTTCGAGGAAGAGTTCTCCGTCGAAATTCCCGACGATGCCGCCGAGACCATCCGCACGGTCGGCGACGCCGTGAGCTTCCTCGAGAAGAAGGCGGCCTGAGCGACTTTCGCTCGGGACCAGCAGCGCGGGGATGAGTTCCATGCGACGCGTCGTCGTGACGGGGCTGGGCATGGTCTCGCCCCTCGGTTGCGGCGTTGAGATCACCTGGGATCGGCTCATCAAGGGCCAGAGCGGCGCAGGCCCCGTGACGCATGTCGACGTCGCGGACCTGCCGGCCCGGGTGGCCTGCGAAGTGAAGCGCGGCGACGGATCGGACGGCACGTTCGATCCCGACGCCTGGATGGACCCGAAGGACCAGCGCCGGGTCGACGACTTCATCGTCTTCGGGATGTCCGCGGCCACGCAGGCCCTGCGCGACGCCGGCTGGAAGCCCGCGACCTACGACGAGCAGATCAGCACGGGCGTGCTGATCGGCTCCGGCATCGGCGGCATCGGCGGCATCTACGATGCCTCGGTCACGTTGTTCGAGAAGGGACCGCGGCGCATTTCGCCGTTCTTCATCCCCGGCCGGCTGATCAACCTCGTCTCGGGCTACGTGTCGATCGAGCACGGGCTGAAGGGCCCCAACCACGCCGTCGTGACCGCCTGCTCCACGGGCGCGCATGCGATCGGCGACGCCGCGCGCCTCGTTGCGCTCGGCGACGCCGACGTGATGGTGGCTGGCGGGACGGAGTCGCCGATCAACCGGCTGTCGCTGGCGGGTTTCGCGGCCTGCCGGGCGCTGTCGACCGGCTTCAACGACGAGCCCACCCGCGCCTCGCGTCCCTACGACAGGGATCGCGACGGCTTCGTGATGGGGGAGGGCGCCGGCGCCGTCGTGCTCGAGGAACTCGAACATGCCAAGGCGCGCGGTGCCAGGATCTATGCCGAGGTCGTCGGCTACGGCCTGAGCGGCGACGCCTACCACATCACCTCTCCGTCCGAGGACGGTGACGGGGCCTATCGCTGCATGAAGGCCGCGCTGAACCGCGCCGGCCTGGCCCCGGCCGACATCGACTACATCAACGCCCACGGCACCTCGACGCCGCTCGGCGACGAGATCGAGCTGAAGGCCGTGGAGCGTCTGGTCGGCAATGCCGCGCCCGAACTGGTCATGTCCTCGACGAAGTCAGCCATCGGGCACTTGCTGGGCGCTGCGGGCGCAGTCGAGGCGATCTTCTCGATCCTCGCGATCCGGGACAATGTGATTCCCCCGACCCTGAACCTGGACAATCCCTCCGTCGACACGGCCATCGACCTCGCTCCGAAGGAGGCACGCCGCCGGCAGGTCGACGTAGCGCTCTCGAACTCCTTCGGTTTCGGCGGCACGAATGCGTCCCTGGTGTTTCGCCGCTACGCGTCCTAGGGGCGGGCGAACCTGCTTTCGCCACATTGGCGAGGATAGTCCGACGCCTTTCCGGGACCCGGCCGGCGCAGGGCTTCGATGGCGTCGTGCCTTTGCAAAGGCGATGATGCATGATGCCGACGCCGCGGTTGCCGGCTGGGTGAACTGAAGCAGGACCGATGGCAGACGAGCCCAACACACCCCCAGGCGGTGAGGCGAAAGGCGGCAAGAGCCGCGGCTTCGTGGGACGCCTCGTACCGCGCAGCCCGAACGAGGCGATCCAGCCCGTGGCGGCCCCGCCGCCGCCACCCGTTCCCGAGAAGCGCTCGCGGCCCGTCATCAACTTCTTCAGCGGCCTGCTCTCGCTCGTGATGGTGCTGGCCCTCGTGGCTGGCGGGGCCCTCTTCGTCGGGAAGGTGCAGTACTACGCAGCCGGTCCGCTGCCCCAGGACAAGATCGTCGTGGTCAAGGGCGGCATCGCGGACGTGGCCGAACAGCTGCAGCGCGAGGGCGTGATCGATCACCCCTACCTGTTCATCGGCGCTCTCCAGCTGCTCGGGAAGTCCGGTCAGCTGCGCGCGGGCGAGTACCAGTTCAAGCAGAACGCCAGCCTGGCCGACGTGGCCGATACCCTCGTCGAGGGGCGCGCGATCCTGCACTCCGTCACCATTCCCGAGGGCCTGACGAGCGAGCAGATCGTCGAGCGCCTGAAGGACAACGACGTGCTCACCGGCGACGTGAAGGACGTGCCCAAGGAGGGATCGCTTCTCCCGGACACCTACAAGTTCCAGCGCGGCATGACGCGGGCGCAGCTGCTGGAGCGGATGCAGCAGGAGCAGTCGCGGGTTCTCAAGGAGATCTGGTCGAAGCGCAGCGCGGACCTCCCTCTGCGTTCGCCGGCAGACCTCGTGACGCTCGCTTCCATCGTGGAGAAGGAGACCGGCAAGGCAGACGAGCGAATCCGTGTCGCCGGCGTCTTCGTGAACCGGCTCAACCGGAACATGAAGCTGCAGTCGGACCCCACGATCGTCTACGGGCTCGTCGGCGGCAAGGGGACGCTCGGACGCGGCATCCTGCGCAGCGAGATCGACCAGCCGACGCCGTACAACACCTATGCGATCCAGGGGCTACCACCGGGTCCGATCTCGAACCCCGGTCGGGCCGCCATGGAGGCGGTGGCGAGCCCGTCCCGCACGCGCGAGCTCTACTTCGTGGCCGACGGCACGGGCGGGCACGTCTTCGCCGAGACGCTGGAGCAGCACCAGAAGAACGTCGTGAAGTGGCGTCAGATCGAGGGCGAGCGGCGTGACGCAGCGCCTCCGCCCGACGTCGCGACGGCCACGCCTGCGCCGGCGCTGGCGCCTGCCGATGCGGCCGCACCGCTTCCGGCCGCCCCGGCCCCGGCTCCCGCCCCGCCCGGAAAGAAGAACCAGAAGAACCAGAAGGGTGCTGCCGCAGCCCAGGCCAAGGCCGCGGCCGAGGCTGCAGAGGCTGCCGCGATGGTCGTGCCGCCCAACGCACAGCCCACCCCCATCGTGGGTCCGCGCGGAAACCTGGACGCGGTCGCAGGCACGGCGAAGGATCCGTTGCTCAACAAGAGCTTCGATCTCAACAGCCCGAAGACAGTTCCCGCCCTGCCGCAATAGGCCGGAGTTCCTCGGCGCTTGAGAGCCGGCGGGCTCGGCCCTAAGGTGCCGGCGCGCGACGGGGCACCGTCGCAACAAGGAGCGCTGAGCGCCGATGGCACTGGCAAGCATGACCGGGTTCGCCCGCGAGACGGGCACGACCGGCGCCTGGCAATGGGCCTGGGAGCTCAAGAGCGTCAACGCAAAGGGCCTCGACATCCGCGTGAGGGTTCCGCAGGCGTTCGAGCATCTGTCGGACGAGGTTCGCCAGCGCGTCGGCAAGGCCGTCCAGCGCGGCACCTGCTTCGTGAACCTGGCTGCGAGCCGGGAAGCCGCCGCGCCGGTCGCCCGCATCAATACCCAGCTCCTCGAGGCGCTTGCCGAAGCACTGAGCCCCTATGACGGCCGTTTCGGCCTGCGTGCTCCCGACGTCGGCGCCTTGCTCTCGGTCCGCGGCGTGGTGGAGATCGCCGACGCTCCCGACGATGCGGAGGACCTCGCCGCCACCGCGCAGGTCATGCTCGCCGGTCTCGACAGGGCGCTCGCCGCCCTCCTGCAGTCCCGCCGCGCCGAAGGCGTCGCGTTGGCGGCGACGCTCGCCGAGCGGGTGGACGCCATCGCAAGGCTCGCTCAGGCCGCCGACGACTGCCCGGCCCGCAAGCCCGAAGCGATCCGCCAGAGGCTCTCCGAGCAGGTCGCGGCGCTCGTCGAAGCCTCGCGCGGGCTCGATCCCTTGCGGCTCCACCAGGAGGCCGTCCTTCTGGCCGCCAAGGCCGACATTCGCGAGGAGATCGACAGGCTGCACGCGCATGTCGGCGCTGCGCGGGAGCTGATGGGGAAAGGCGGCGCCGTGGGCCGGCGGCTGGACTTCCTGGCGCAGGAGTTTTCGCGCGAGGCCAATACGCTCTGCGCGAAGGCCAACGACGTGTCCCTGACGGTGATCGGGCTCGACCTCAAGACCGAGGTGGAGCAGTTCCGCGAGCAGGTTCAGAACGTGGAATGAGCGGGGCCGACATGATTTCCAGGCTTGAGAACGACGTCGACCGCCGCGGCCTGATGCTGGTGCTGTCCTCGCCATCAGGCGCGGGCAAGACGACGCTGACCCGCCTGCTGCGCGAGAAGGAGCCGAGCCTGACGCTCTCCGTCTCCGTGACCACGCGCCCGCGTCGGCCCAGTGAGGTCGAGGGCGTGCACTACCGCTTCATCGACGTGGAGACGTTCGCCGCCATGCGGGAGCGCAACGAGCTCCTGGAATGGGCGGAGGTGCACGGCAATTTCTACGGTTCGCCGCGCCGGGAGGTCGACCGGGCCCTGGCATCGGGCAAGGACATCCTGTTCGACATCGACTATCAGGGCGCCCAGCAGGTGCGCTCCAACGCGCCGGCGGACGTCGTGAGCGTGTTCATCCTGCCCCCCTCGATCCCAGAGATGAAGCGGCGGCTCGAGCGGCGGGCCGAGGATCCGCCGGAGATGATCGCGCGGCGATTGCGCACCGCCTTGGGTGAGCTCGAGCGCTGGCGGGAATATGACTACGTGCTCGTGAATGACGACCTCGAGCGCTGCTTCGACCGCCTCAGGGCGATCCTCGTGGCCGAGCGCCTGCGTCGGGAACGCCAGCTGGGGCTTCCGGCCTTCACCGAGCAGCTGATGGCGGACCTGCGCGCGACGAGCGCATGAGCCGGTAGGCGTTCGCCAGGTCCACGAACTTCTCTACCGGTATTGTCTCGGCGCGAGCGGTTGGCTCAATTCCCGCTGCGTCCAGCAGGGCCGAAGCATCGACGCCGAGGCTTTTCAGGCTCTGGCGAAGCATTTTGCGGCGCTGACCGAAAGCGGCTTGCGTGACGGCGGAGAGCGCCGCGCGGTCGCAGGGCAGGGGGTCGGGACGCGGCACGAGCTGTACGACGGAAGAGGTGACCTTGGGCGGCGGTGTAAAGGCAGACGGCGCCACGTCGAACAGGATGCGCGCCGTGGTGCGCCAGCCGCAGAGCACGCCCAGCCGGCCATAATCCTTTGGCATCGCCGGCGTCGCGACGATCCGCTCGGCCACCTCCCGCTGGAACATGAGCGTGAAACTCTCGAAGGGCGGAGGCCACGGCTCGGCCTCCAGCCAGCCGGTCAGCAATGCCGTGCCCACGTTGTACGGGAGGTTCGCGACCACCCGAACAGGCGGCACGAGGCCGAGCGCCAACCAGTTCGTCTCCAGCGCATCTCCCGAGATGACCCGCAGGCGGCCCGGATAGCGGTCGGAGATCGCTGCCAGCGCCGGCAGGCAGCGCTCGTCGCGCTCGACCGCGACGACCTCCCGCGCGCCACAGGCCAGAAGCGCTCTCGTAAGGCCGCCCGGACCCGGCCCGACCTCCACGACGGCCACGCCATCGAGAGGACCTGAGGCGCGGGCAATCCGCGCCGTGAGATTGAGGTCGAGAAGGAAGTTCTGCCCGAGCGACTTGCGCGCCTCCAGGCCGAACTCGGCGATGACGGAGCGAAGTGGCGGCAGGTCGTCGACGGCGGCCATCCGCGTCAGCGCGCGATGCCGTCCGTCGAGAGCGCCGTCTCGTTGTAGGAGTACTTCGCGCCACCGAGGGTCTTGAGCTCGAGCCGGAGCATGAAGCTCTGCACGCGCTCCTTGGAGCCGTCGGCCAGCGCGAGCTTCCCGGAGTTCGTGTAGTAGAAGTATATGTTCGTGCACTCGTCCTGGTAGCCGGTGGCGACGGTGAGAGCTGCCAGACTGGGAACGTAGTTGGACTGCGGATTGCCGTTTGCGATGTAGAACTGTTCTGTCGAATTGCGGCTCAGGTCGAACTGGACCGTACCCTGGGCGTAGATATTGGACGTGAAGTTGTACTTCGCAGAGAGCGACAAACCTTCCTGGTGCACGTATTGGCCGAGCAGCGGCTGCGCCGCGTAGTGTGCGAACATCAGGCTGGTCTGCAGGTTCATGATCGTGGCGTTGGCCTGGACCTCGATGCGCTTCAGGCCCATCGTCTGCTGGTCGAAGCGACCGCGGGCCGTGACGCTCAAGCCCGAGAAGGGCGACACCATGATGCGGCCGACATAGTCGCCGGCGGAATTGTTCAGGCCCGAGTTGAAGCCTGTGCGCACGAGGTCGGGAACATCGAAGGAATTGCGCCCAGCGATCTGGTAGCTCTGGCCGAACAGCACGCTCGCGAAGGCGCCCTTGTCCATGTACAGGCTGTATTGAAGCCCGTAATTCGCCCGCGTGCCGCCCTCGACGCGGTCATAGCCCGAGAACTTGTTCACGGAGAACAGGTTCGTGTCGTCGTAGACGAAGCTCTGGGCATCCTCGTTGGGAAGGTTTCCGATCTGCGTCTCGTTCGGCCGGACGATCAACTGGGCGATGGGCTCGAGGATGCCGGTTCCGTAGGAGGTCTGCATCACGAACGGGTAGCGATAGGTGCCGCCTACGACCGGCATGAACCGGCCCAGCGTCCGCTCTTCCGTGTTGATGAAGTTCGGCAGATACTGGTTGTAGTAACCTGTGGACTTCAGCGCCAGCGCCGCCATGTCGCCGCGCACTGAGGCGAAGGGGGTCCAGGACTGTCCCCAGTCGTCGATGAAGGTACGCCGCCAGGCCGCCTCCGCGGTCACGCGCGTGTAGTCGCCCGCCGCACCGCGCACGAGGCACTTGGACGGGTTGTAATTGCCGGGTGCGCAGGTGTTGTAGATGTAGGCCGGCTGCCCGTTATAGAGCACCGGGAACTGGTAGGTGCCCGGCAGCCCGTTGGCGTTGATCAGGCTGTAATAGTCCGTTTCGAGCCGGTTGGTGTTCGTGGCGTTCGCCGTCAGGCGCACTTCGCCCCCCAGGAAGGAGGGGCCGTTGAAGCGGCGGTCATAGTCGATCACGGGTGCGACGAGGGGCTGCTCGCGCTGCCAGTCCGTGTAAGACAGGCCCTGGAAGTAGTAGCCGCGCGCGTCGAAGTAGCTGCGCTCGCCCTGGCCGGTCAGATAGAGGGTCGAGACCGCCTCGCGGAAGCCGGTGGTCAGCGCCGAGACGTTCACGCCGGACGTGTGGTACTTGTAGTTCTGCAGGAACCACTTGTCCGAGAGCATGGTGACGTCCCAGCCCCAGCTCCACTTGTCGTTGATGAGGAACTTGCCCGCGGACTCGATGGAGCCGCGGCCCGTCTTGTTTCCCGCGCCGTAGGGCGGGTTGTAGAAGGCCGTGGGATCCTGCTGGAAGATGCCGGATGCACGGATGTTGTAGCTGCCGTTGACCAGCCGCTGGCGCCACTCGGCCGTGCCGAGAACGCCCTGGCGCGTCAGGAACGTCGGCGTGAGCGTCAGGTCCTTGTCCGGCGCGATGGCCCAGAAGAAGGGGGTCGCGGCGCCGTAGCCCAGGTTCGTCGAGGCGATGTAGCGGGGCGCCAGGAAGCCCGTCTTGCGCTTCACCGTGGGATCGGGCGTAGAGAAATACGGAAACCACGCAATGGGCATTCCGTAGAGCTCGAGCGTCGCGTCCTCGTAGTAGACGGTGCGCTCCTCGTTCTTGTGGATGATCCGCTTCGCACGAACCTGCCAGAGCGGCGGCTTCGACGGATCGTCCTTGCACGGCTCGCAGGCCGTGTAGGTGCCCTTTTCGAAGACGGTGGTCTCGCCCGAGGTGCGCTCCGCCCGAGGCGCGGAGAACCGCGTCTTCTCGGCCGTCACGACGTGCAGCGAATCGATGAAGCCGTCCTTGAAGTCGTCCGTCAGCTCGAATTTTTCGCCGTAGACGACCTGGCCGTCGGCCTCGGTGAGCTTGGCGTTGCCGACGGCATAGACGCGGTTCGTATTGCGGTCATAGGTGACCTTGTCGGCTTCCAGCACGCGGCCCTGGTAATAGAGCTGCGCGTTCCCCTCGGCCGAGACCGTGTTCTTGTCCTTGTCGTAGACGAGCTCCTTCGACTCGACGACGAGCTTGTCTTTCTTTTCACCTGATTTTGCTGTCTTTTTGGCGATGGTATCTGAAAGGGTCTGGCCGCGTGCGGGGCCTGGGTCTCCGAGGGAGACGGCCGCTGCAAGACCGGCGGCCAGGGCCGCTATGACACCACGATTCACCATGCTCGAACCGAAACGGCCGAAGTACGCACGGCCCGTCATCACCCATCCTCCTGATACAACAGGACGAGCGTTCCGAGCAAACTGCCGACGAAAGCAGGCGACCATGCGGCGACGACCGCCGACAAGATCCCCGCTGCGCCGAGATTCTCGACCAACTGCGTTGCGACGTAGAGCACGAACCCCGCCGCAACGCCACCGAGCACCATCCGCGCCACGCCACCAAACCGGAAAAATCTTAAGGAAACGGATGCAGCGATGAAAACCATCGCGGCGAAGAGAAGGGGTCTCGCCAGGAGGGACTGATACTGGAGTCGATAGCGCGTCGCGTCGAGCCCCGCGCGCTCGGTCTGCCGGATCAGGCCAGGCAGTTCCCAGAAGGGGGTCGAGGATCCCGTCGAGAAGGACTGCCGGACCTGCTCCGGGGTCATGGTTGTCGCGATCTGGTAGGTCTTGAAGGCCTGCGGCTCGACGCCCACGCCGACGATCCGGACGTCAGTCAGATTCCAGAACCCGGAACCCAGCGTGGCCCTCGAGGCCTGGACCCGGCTGACGAAACGGCCGTCCTTGTCGAATTCGAACACCGTGACGTTGCTGAGATCCGCGCCTGTCTCCGTCGCGGTGCTCGCGCGGATGATGGCCTGGCCGTCGAGGCTGCGCTGGCGCACCCACAGGTCCCGGTCGCTGGTGACCTTCGACTTGCCCAGCCGTGCGATCTCGAGGACCGACGCCTCCTCCTTCATGTAGGCGGCGAGCGGGTTGTAGACCGTTGTCGTGAAAACGCCGAGGGCGACCGCCACGAGCAGCGGGGGGAAGAGGAACTGCCAGACGGATACGCCGGCGGCGCGCGCCACGACCAGTTCCAGCTTCCGAGACAGGTTCAACAGCGCGACCATCGCGCCGAAAAGAATGGCGAAGGGCTGGATCTGCTCGGCGATGGCCGGCGTGCGCAGGAGCGAAAGCTGGGCCAGGACATAGGCGGGCACGTCGGCCACGTCGCCTGTCCTGCGCACGAGCTCGACGAAGTCCAACGCGTAGATCAGGATGAAAACGGTCAGGAATACGCCAAGGATCGTGCGGATGAACCGCGCGGCCAGGTAGCGTCCAAGGGTGGGACCGATCAGCGTCATGTCGCCTGCGCCGCCAGCCCGGGGGCGAGGGCGCGGCGTTTCGGCCGTCGCGCGATGCTCTGGGACAAAGTGTAGGTGAACCCGCCGAGAGCGCCGAGCAGCGGAACGGCGTAGACCAGCGCGATCGCCGCGCCGCTTCGCACGACGAGGCTCGAGACGGCGAAGCCCGCAATCCGCAGCAGGACGACCGCCATCACCGCGCCGGCGATGGCGGCGCCGCGGCCCTGCCGCGTGGTACGGGCCGTCCCCAGCGCCGCGAAGGCGATGGCCATCATGGCCAAGGGGTAGAGAGGCGCAGAGAAGCGGTCGTGGAGTTCCGCCCGGAACCGTCCACGCTGCATCTGGACGTAGGGATCGGTCTTGTCGAGGTTGAGGATCTCCGACGTCGAGCGCTCGCGCGGCTTGTAGACGACTGTATCCCCGTCCGTTCCGAACTGGCTGAGATCGATGGCGTAGCGCTCGAAGACGACGATCGCGGCATCGCTGTTGCCGGGCTGCTCGCGCTGGATGCTGCCGTTCTCCAGGACCAGATATGGCGTGCCGTTGATGTCCACGGTCTGCCCGCGCTCGGCGATGTAGATGTTCGTCTTCTCGCGGTCCCGCTTGTCCTGCATGAAGATGCCGAGCAGCGTCTCCCCGGACCTCTCGCGATAGTGGAACGTGATTCCGGCGTCGAGCGTGGTGAACTGACCTTCCTTGACGATCTTGGTGACGAGATCGGCGCGGATCTTGGTCACGAGGTCACGCAGGTCCCGGAAGCTCGCCGGCATGGCCTGGAGCGTCATCCACGCCACGAGGACCATCACGAGCGCGGTCAGCGCAACGAAGGGGCGGATCAGCCGGCCGGGCGCCATGCCGGCGGCGCTCATCACGATGAGCTCGCTGTCCCCGTTGAGCTTGTTGAGAGCGTAGAGCGTCGCGATGAACAGCGCGACGGGCGCGATGATCGTGACGAGAGCCGGGATGGAGAGGCTCGTGACCGTCAGGAAGACCATCAGGCTCTGGCCCTTGCCCGTGAGAAGGTCGACCTCGCGCAGCGCCTGCGTGATCCAGATGACGCCCGTGAGGGAGAGCAGCGTCGCCAGGAACGCCACGGTCGCCGTCTTGAAGATGTATCGGTCGATGATCGTCATGCTTCAGGATGCGCCTGCCCCAGGAACCCGTATCGCCTCCGCCCTTGTGCGACAAGCGCGCGGGGGTTGACATGCGCGGGTCGACTCCGGTTCCCGAAGGGTGTTGCACGCGGATCGCGGCAACGTCGTGGCCGCGCTGTTCGAGCGAAGGCTGCTGGCCTGTTGCGCGCGGCGCGGCTATGTCACCACAATGCAAGCCGAGCCGCGGCGTCGCGGCCGCATCATGGGCTGAAACGCGCCGGAGACGTGGATGAGCGACCGTATCAAGATCGATTTCACGCGGCCCAGCCTTCCCGCGTCAGGCACCGTCGTGCTGTTCATGGGCGACGATGGGGCCCTGCCGGCGCTCGATGGCGTCGGCAGCCACCTCAGCGAGGCCGTGATGCGCGCTTCGGCCGCAGAGACCTTCAAGGGCAAGGCAGGCTCGGCGCTGACCCTGCTCGCTCCCACGGGGCTGCAAGCCGCCAAGCTCGTGGTGGTCGGCATCGGCGGGGCGAAGGAGCAGGCGGAGACGGACTACGTGAAGCTCGGCGGCATCGTCCTGGGCCATGCCGGCAAGAGCAAGGCGATCACCGTCATTCTCGAAGGGCCGGCCGGGTGGCGGGTGGACGGGGCCGCCGCCGCTGATCTGGCGCTCGGCGCGAGCCTGCGGGCCTACAAGTTCGACCGCTACAAGTCCCGCAAGGGAGAGGCCGAGGACGAGCCGGCGACGGTAAGCTTCACCATCGCGCTGAAGGACGCCGCCGCGGCCAAGCGTCAGGCCCGGTCGGCGCTCGCGATCGGGGAGGGCGTCGCGCTGGCGCGAGAACTCGTCAACGAGCCGCCGAACGTCCTCTACCCCGAGGAATTCGCCCGCCGCACCGAGGCGCTGACCAAGCTCGGCGTCGAGGTGGAGGTGCTCGATGCGCGCAAGCTCGAGAAGATCGGCATGCGGGCGCTTCTGGGCGTCGGCCAGGGCTCCCGCAAGGAGAGCCGGGTCGTGCTGATGCAGTGGAACGGCGCGAAGACGACGGGCGGCAAGGGCGCGAAGGCGAAGCCGCTCGCCTTCATCGGCAAGGGTGTCTGCTTCGACACCGGCGGCATCTCGATCAAGCCGGCGCAGGGCATGGAGGACATGAAGGGCGACATGGCCGGCGCGGCCTGCGTCGTCGGCCTCATGCATGCGCTCGCCTCGCGCAAGGCCAAGGTGAACGTTGTCGGCGCCATCGGCCTCGTGGAGAACATGCCCGACGGCAACGCCCAGCGCCCCGGCGACATCGTCACGAGCCTGTCCGGCCAGACGATCGAGATCATCAACACAGACGCGGAAGGCCGCCTCGTGCTCGCCGACGTGCTCTGGTATGTGCAGGACCGCTTCAAGCCTGCCTTCATGGTCGACCTCGCCACCCTGACCGGGGCCATCGTCGTGGCGCTCGGCCAGGAGAATGCCGGCCTCTTCAGCAACGACGACACGCTCGCCGAGCGGCTCGCCGCGGCTGGAAAGGCGACGGGGGAGACGGTCTGGCGGATGCCGCTCGGACCCGCCTACGACAAGATCATCGACAGCAAGTTTGCGGACGTGAAGAATTCCGGCGGCCGGCAGGGCGGCTCGATCACCGCTGCGCAGTTCCTGCAGCGCTTCGTCAATTCCACGCCCTGGGCCCATCTGGACATCGCTGGCACCGCCATGGGTTCGCCCGCGAGCGACATCAACAAGAGCTGGGCGTCGGGCTGGGGCGTGAGGCTGCTGGACCGGCTGGTCGCCGACCACTACGAGCGCTGAGGGTCTTGCCCGGGCCTCTTCGCCCGGGACATGCGGCGGGGTCCATGGCCGAGATCTGGTTTTACCACCTGCAGCGCCAGCCGCTGGAATCGGCGCTTCCGATGCTGCTGGAGCGCAGCCTCTCGCGCGGCTGGCGGGTGGTGGTCCAGGCCGGCACGCCGGAGCGCCTCGCGGCGCTCGACGACCACCTGTGGACCTATAGCGACGAGAGCTTCTTGCCGCACGCGCTGGACAATGATCGCGCCGCCGCGGACGAACCGGTTCTGTTGACCAACACGGAGGCGAACCGCAACGGCGCGCAGGTGCGGTTCCTCGTGGACGGGGCGGCCATTCCCCAGGACGTCACGCCCTACCAGCGCCTCGTTCTGATGTTCGATGGCCAGGACGACGAGGCGCTGAAGCGCGCCCGCGAGGCATGGAAGCAGGTCAAGACGGCCGGTCACGACGCCACCTATTGGCAACAGGACGAGAACGGCCGCTGGGAGAAGAAAGCGTGACGGGACTGGGGTTGCGGGTCGGCCGCTTGCTGCTGCTGGCGGGTGGCGTGATGGCGCTCGGCGGCTGCGCCGTGGAAGTGGCGGGCTTCGCCAACGACAAGAGCGCCAGCGCGCGCATCGCGACGACGGAGGCTGTCGTCGGAGAGGACGGGCGTTGCACGGCCGACATCAGCATCGACCCCGCGACCTTCCGGGGTCGGGAGGGGGATGGCCTGCTGGGCGTCACCGAGTGCGAACTCGTCGCCCTCAAGGGCCAGCCGCTCAGCGTGCAGACCGGCGCCTCGTCGCGCGCCAAGCGCGAGACGACGATGCTCTACATGGACCCCACGGGGAAGACGATCTACCTCTTCGCCAATAACCGCCTCGTCCAGATCGTCCGGTAGCCCCGTGGCGACGCCAGGGACGACATCGGATACGGCGCGCGACGAGACGGGCCGGCCCATCGGGTTCGTCGACGCGCGGGCGCGGGTCGAGTACCTGCGGATGGGGATCGCGACCTTCCTGATCTTCTTCCTCAATGCCCAGTCGACGATGCTGGCCGTCGTGCTGCAGTCGCACGGTGTGTCGCTGCACGACATCGGCGTGCTGCTGGGCGTCTTCGCCATCCCTGTCGTGCTTTCGACCTTCCTGTCGGGACCCCTCATGGCGCGGATCGGGGCGCTGGCCACGGCGCGCTGGGGCATGGCGGTGATGACGGTGGGATTCGTCAGCTTCGCGCTGACGGCCGCCTCGTTCTGGCCCGCCTTCGCTTCGCGCATGGTGCAGGGGGCCGGCTACGGCCTCGTGCTCGCGCCCGTGATGACATACGCGCAGGGCCGGCTCACGCAGGAGCGCTTCGTCTACCTGCTCGGCGTGTTCTCGACCATGGCTCCGCTCGCGCAGGCCTTCGGCCCGAGCTGGGCGGAGTTCCTGTTCCGCACCTTCGGCGACCGCACGCTGTTCCTGGCCTCCGCCGTGCCGGCCGTGGTCGGCATCACGCTCACTTTCGGCCTGCGCCCCTTGGCCCGGCCCAGCACGGCGCAGGGCGCCGGCTTCGGCGCAGCCTTGCGGCGGGACAGGATCCTGCCGCTCGTGACCATCTTCGTGTCCGGCTCGCTGTTCAGCTATCTCGCCGCTTACATGGCTCCGACGCTGGCGGGCAAGGGCATTCCGATCGGCTGGTTTTTCACGGCGAGCACGGCGGCCATGTTCGCCGCGCGCTTCCTGGGTTTCCGGGTGATCGAGGCGCTGGACCGGCGGTTCGTTATCTCCGGCGGGCTTGCCCTGATGGCCTGCGGACTCCTGCTGGTCTCGGCAGCCGCCCGGCCATTGGCCGTCTCGGCGGGTGGCGTGACGTTCGGCTTCGGCTACAGCGTCGTCTACCCCCTCGTATCCGCATGGATGAGCGAGGGCCTCGCGGCCTCCGAGCGCTCGGGCTCCCAGGCGATCTTCAACGCGGTGTTCAGCATCGGCCTGATGGGCATGCCCTTCCCGGTCACCTACATCATCGCGGCCTCTGGCTATGGAGCAGCCATGCAGTCCCTTGCCGTGCTCGGGCTTGCAATGGCCGCCGTGCTCACGGCGAGCCGCTTCGTCCGGCCCGGGGCATTCGAGGCAAAGTCGAAAGACAAAGGCGAAGGCGAACGACTAGGGTCCGGCACGGACTGACGCGGGACCATGGAGCGCGCGATGCGCCGGACGATGCGAGTGGGACTTGTGGGGTATCTGGCAGCAGCAACGGCCAGCGTGGCTTTCGCGACCGACCTGCCGGCCTATTCACCCGTCCAGACCGAGGACGAGATCCGCTTCGTGTCCCAAACGCTCGGACTGGCCGACCGGATCGCGGCGCTGCAGTCCAAGCTGGGCCGGCCCCTCCGGATCGAATACGCCCTGCTCGACCTCGACGGCGACGGCAAGGGCGAAATCTTCGTCCGCCTCGTCGGCGACGAAGCGTGCACGCCCGGCCAATGCCAAGTGATGGTGTATGAGCAGGTGCAGGAGCATTGGACGAAGGTGCTCGAGAGCGCGGATCCTGCGGTGTCCGTCGCCAAGCAGACACATCGCGGCTACCGCGACATCCTTGTCGGGGCGCGGCCCTGGTCCTGGACCGGGAAAGCCTACAGTCCCATGCGCTGAGGTCAGGCCCGCGCCGCCTCGACTTCCGCGGAAAGCTCCAGCCATTCCTCCTCGGCCGCGACGAGGTTGCGCTCGAGTTCCGCGCGCTGCGCCGAGAGTTCGCCGGCCTTGGCAGGCTGCGTCTGGAAGATCGTGGCGTCCGCCAGCACGGCGTCGACGCGTCCCATAAGGTCGTTGAGACGCGCCATGCGCGCCTCGACCGCTTCGATCCGCTTGCGCAGGGCCGACAGGGCGGGCTTGCGGGGCGGCTCGGCAGCAGCGTTCTGACCCCCGCCGCCCGTAGCCTTGGGCTCGGGCTTGCGTGGCCTGTCCGGCGATCCCTCCAGCACGAACTTGCGATAGGCGTCGAGGTCGTCGTCGAAGGGCTTCACCGAGCCGTTCGCCACGAGCCAGAGCCGGTCGGCGCAGGCCTCCAGCAGGAAGCGGTCGTGCGAGATGAGGATGACGGCGCCCTCGTAGTCGTTGATCGCCTCCATCAGCGCGGCGCGGGAATCGATGTCGAGGTGGTTGGTCGGCTCGTCGAGGATGAGCAGGTGGGGGCCGCCGAAGGTGGCGAGGCCCATCAGCAGGCGCGCCTTCTCTCCGCCGGAGAGGTTGGCGATGGGCGTGTCGGCCTTCTGGCCGGGAAAGCCCATGCGGGCGCAGCGGGCGCGCACCTTGGCTTCGGGCGCGTCGGGCATCAGCTCCGCGACGTGCAGGTAGGGCGTCGCGCCGGGCCGCAGCTCGTCGAGCTGGTGCTGCGCGAAGTAGGCGACGCTGAGCTTGGAGGAGCGGCGCACCTGCCCCGCCATGGCCTCCAGCCGGCCACCGACGAGCTTGGCGAAAGTGGACTTGCCGTTGCCGTTGGAGCCGAGCAGCCCGATGCGGTCGTCGTCGGAAATGCCGAGCGTCAGGCGCGACAGCACCGGCTTCTCCCCGTAGCCCACCGACACGCCTTCCATCGCCACGATGGGCGGCGAGAGCGGCCGCTCGGGGGAGGGGAAGTCGAAGGGCAGCACCTCCTGGTCGACGATGGCTGCGATCGGCCCGAGCTTCTCCAGCCTCTTGACGCGCGACTGCGCCTGCTTGGCCTTGGAGGCCTTGGCGCGGAAGCGGTCGACGAAAGCCTGCAGGTGCTTGCGCTCCTCCTCCTGCTTCTTGATCAGCTTGTTCTGCAGCGCCTGCTGCTCCGCGCGCTGGCGCTCGAACTGGTCGTAACCGCCGCGGTAGAGCGTCAGCCTGGCCTGGTCGAGGTGAAGGATCTGGTCGACGGACTGGTTCAGCAGGTCCCGGTCGTGGCTGATCACCAGCATCGTGTGCGGGTAGCGCGACAGGTAGTCCATCAGCCAGAGCGTACCCTCGAGGTCGAGGTAGTTGGTGGGCTCGTCGAGCAGCAGCAGGTCCGGCTCTGCGAAAAGAACCGCCGCAAGCGCCACGCGCATGCGCCAGCCGCCCGAGAAGGACGAGCAGGGCCGCGCCTGCGCCTCCGCGTCGAAGCCCAGGCCGTGCAGGATCGAGGCGGCCCGCGCCGGCGCCGAATGCGCGTCGATGTCGACGAGACGCGTCTGGATGTCGGCGATGCGGTGCGGGTCGGTCGCGGTCTCGGCTTCGGCGAGCAGCGCGGCGCGCTCGGTGTCCGCCGCGAGCACCACCTCGATCAGGGTCTCGGGCCCGGCCGGCGCCTCCTGCGCGACGGAGCCGATGCGCAGGCCCTTGCCGAGGGTGACCGAACCGCCCTCGGTTCCGACCTCGCCGCGGATGATGCGGAAGAGCGTCGTCTTTCCCGTGCCGTTGCGGCCCACGAAGCCGACCCGCGCGCCGGTCGGGATCGCCACCGTGGCGCGGTCGAACAGGACGCGCGGGCCGAGCCTGTAGGTGAGGTCGTTCAGGTGGAGCATGGGCGGCTTCTCGCAAGCCGCCGGCCCCCGCGCAAGAGGGCAGCGCGCCCAACCTGCCGTCAAGGGGAAGGGTGGCCGGCCTCTTCCAGCGTCGTCACGGCCGTCGCGATCATCTCGTACTTGGTCTTGGTGACCCAGAGGTCGCGGAACCAGTTCACGAGGTCCCCCCAGGGATCGTTGATCTTGCTGAGGCCGGAGATGAAGGCGACGACCGTTCCGACCTCCGTCTGGCCGTGGATGACGAACCAGCCGCCGACGGCGAGCACGCTGGCGGTGCCGAGATGGTGGAGCAGGTTCATCAGGAAGTTCATCGAGAACTTCAGCGTGAAGATGCCCATGTTGAGGCCGAACACCGTGTCGATCCGGGCATCCTGCTCGGCGGGGCTGGCTCCCTGCATCGAGGTCGCCACCAGCGAGGAGCCGACGTCGCGCAGCGTCACGATCCGCCGGGCCACCTTGCGGTTGATGGCCCGCTGCATCAGCGGCACGAAGACGAGCTGCGGCGAGAAGACGATGAAGGCGACGAGCGCCATCAGCGGCTGCAGGTAGATCATGTAGCCGAACACGCTCACGAGCATGCCGCCCGTCAGGAGCGGCTCCGACAGGTAGACCCCGACGAAGGCGCCGACAGGCTCGGTCTCGGCCAGCATCATCGAGCTCTCGATGCCTGTCGCCTCGGGCGAGGCCGCCGAGCCCACCTCCGCGACGAGGCCGTGGATCGTGCGCCGGAGCGACCGCACGGCGATCTCGGCGACATAGCCGCGATACAGGTTCATGCCGAGCTTGATCAGCCCTTCCGCCAGGGCAAGGCCGCCATAGGCAAGGGCGAGCAGCAGGATCACGTGGAAGTCGCCGCCCTTGAAGGCGTCGTTCACGATGCGACGCTGCACCTCGAGCGGCGCGGTCGACAGCAGGAAGACGAGGACGGAGAGAACCGAGAGGGCGCCCTGGTGCCAGAAGCTGACCCGCTTCACGAAGCCTGACAGGTGAGGCGGCATCCCCGAGGGCGGGATGTCCTGGACGTGCGAGGCCCAGGCCCGGCGGGACCAGAAGGCATCGGTTCGATCGAGCATGTCAGGCTGTCCAGCTTCGCCGTGGCGGCGGTCTTTCGGGGCTGGCAGCGGGGCCGGGGGCGCGCTCCACTGCGCGATCGTCAATCCGGCAGGGGTATCCACTCGCTTTCGCCGGGCACCGCCTCGAAGCGGCCGGCCCGCCAGTCGGCCTTGGCCGCCTCGATGCGGTCGCGCGAACGCGAGACGAAGTTCCACCAGATGTAGCGCGGGCCGTCCATCGGCTCGCCGCCGAGCACGAGGACACGCGAGGGGGTGAGGGCGCGCAGCGCGACCGGATCCTTGGCCAGCACGACCAGTCGGCCCGCGTCAAAGACGTCCTCGCCGATGCTCACCGAGCCCGAGGCGACGTAGACCGCGCGCTCGTCGAAGGTCGCCGGCACCTCGAGGACCGAGCCGGGCTGCAGCACGGCGTCGGCATAGACCATGTCCGAGAAGGTGCGGACGGGGGAGGTGAGGCCATGCAGGCATCCGGCGATGACCCTCAGCGTGAGGCCGCCATCGGTCGCGCTCGGCAGGTCGCCTGCCGGGTGGTGAGCGAAGCCGGGGTCCGTCTCCTCGAACTTCTCCGGCAGGGCGATCCAGGACTGAATCCCGAAGAGCGGCGCCTCGCTCTGCCGGACCTCCGGGGCGGTGCGCTCGGAATGCACGATGCCGCGCCCGGCCGTCATCCAGTTCACCTCGCCGGGATCAATGGGCTGCACGCTACCCAGGCTGTCGCGGTGCAGGATCTGGCCTTCGAACAGGTAGGTGAGGGTGGCGAGCCCGATATGGGGGTGCGGCCGCACGTCGATGCCCTCTCCGGCCTTGAAGACGGCTGGCCCCATCTGGTCCCAGAAGATGAAAGGCCCAACCATCTGCCGCTGGGCCGAGGGCAGGGCGCGCCTGACGCTGAAGCCGCCGAGGTCGCGCGCCCTCGGAACGATCACGCTCTCGACGAGGGGATTGGGGGCGTCGTGGTCCGTCTCGCCGGGGCGCAGGAACTGGGTCATGGCAGTCTCGCGGCCGCACGCGGCCCGTGTGTCACGCACGAAACATAGGCGCGCCGCGTGCGCGATCCAAGTGCGCTTCACCCGGTCGCGCGACGGTCCGCTCTCTTTTCGCACTGCGATGGAACCGTAAGCGGCGCGGGGGAGTTCTCGACGCATCTGGACGGGGCCGATCCCCTTCTGCGCCGCCCGCGGACGGTGGCGAATTCCCCCAGTCATCACCGGAGACATGCATGGCGAGAAGCTCCAGCAAGGCCCGCGTCGCAACGCTCGCGCCGCGTCCCCTCGAAACGCCGACCGATCTTTCCCCGAATGGCGTGCGGGCGATCCAGGACGCCTTGAACACCATCCTCGCCGACGCCTTCGCGCTCTACGTGAAGACGAAGAACTTTCACTGGCACGTCAGCGGGTCGCATTTCCGCGACTACCACCTGCTGCTGGACGAGCAGGCCGAGCAGATTTTCGCCTCCACCGACGAGATCGCGGAGCGCGTCCGCAAGATCGGCGGCACAACGTTGCGCTCGATCGGCGACATCTCGCGCCGCCAGACGCTGGCCGACAACGATGCCGACTATGTCGCTCCCCGCGACATGCTGCTTGAGCTGCTCGCCGACAACAAGGCCGTCGCCGCCTCCATGCGCAAGGCCCACGAGATCTGCGACGAGCACGACGACGTGGCGACGGCGAGCCTTCTCGAAAACTTCATCGACGAGACCGAGCGGCGGACCTGGTTCCTCTTCGAGGCCAGCCGTGCGGGCGCGGACGAGCGCTGAAAGGAGCGACCATGACCCTCGGCACCATTCTCCTGATCATCCTGATCCTGATCCTCATCGGCGCCCTGCCGACCTGGAACTACAGCCGCAACTGGGGCTACGGCCCCAGCGGGATCGGCGGCGTCCTGGTGATCATCCTGATCATCCTGCTGCTCACCGGCAGGATCTGACCGCGCCGCGAATGGCGCACCACTCCCCCGAAGACAGAAGGATCATTTTCATGGGTAGCATGACCGACCGCATCAAGGGCCTGGCCAACGAGGCCGCCGGCAAGGTTAAGCAGGGCACGGGCGAACTCATCGGCGACGCCAAGCTGGAGGCCGAGGGCGAGGCCCAGGAGGCCAAGGGCAAGGGCCAGCAGGTCCTGGCCGACGCCAAGGGCGCAGTGAAGGACGCCGCAAACAAGGTGGCCGACGCCGCAAACCGGAAGCTCTGAGGAGCCGTGTCGTCCCCGGCAGCGCACTGCGCTGGGAAGCGGATCCAGGAGCTGCTTTGCGAACCGCTGGATCCCCCTCCCGCCCGATGCGCAATACGCAGGGGATGACCCGTGTTGCGTGAAACCGGGGGCCGCCGCCCAATTGGGTGGCGGCCTTCTTCGTGAGCGTCAGATCCGGACGGGCGTGTAGCCGGCCTCGCGGATCGCCTCCTCGGCCTTGGCCGGCGAGCCCTGCACCGCCACGACATGGCCTGGCAGGTCGATCGCGACCTCGGCGCCTGGCAGGGCTTCGGCCAGAGCGGCGCGGATCGTCTTCTCGCAATGGCCGCAGCTCATGTCGTCGACCTGGAAGCGGGCGGCTGTGGCGTCGTCGGTCATGCTGTCCTCCTGGATGACGGGGTCCAGCCGGACATCGGGTGTCGCGGACCCCGGGTCAAGGTCGGGCAAATGCGCAGCAGGCCCGCTGCGGCTACCATGTGACCGCGAACACGCAGCGCGGCGCGCCGCTGCCGCTGCAGGCGACCTCCTCGACGGCCACACCAGGCCCGAGGATCTCCGAGAAGATCCGCTGGAACGTCGCCGTGAGGTAGTGGCAGCTGGGTTCCTCGTGGTGCATCCGCCGGCACACCGGCGAGCGCTCGAGCTGCAGCTTCAGCCCGCGCTCGAACACGTAGGTGAACTTCCCGCTGCCCGCGAAGGTCCAGGCATGCTTGGCGATGGCGTGCACCAGAAGCCGCGCCGCGAGAGGTCGCGGCAGGCTCCGCAGCACGGACTGCGCCGGGCGCGGGATGCGGTGCCGCAGCAGGTATTCCCCCGTCAGGCGGCCGGCTTCGGCTGCCACGGATTCGGCGCGGCGCATGCCGAGGCAGTCGAACAATGCCGCATTGAGCGCCGAGACATCCTCTTCGTCGACCATGGCCGTAGGCGGCGCGTCGAGATGATGCGCCAGCCCCGCCGCCGCGAAGACACGACGGCAGAGCTCCCGCCCGTCGAGTTCGGCGAGGGCCTCCGCCACCCGGGTAATCGCATTGGGTCCAACCCGACCCGCCGTCATCGCGACCATGCCGCCCTCCTCAGGCCGCAGGGGTGGGTCAGGCGCCCGCTCGCGGCCCGTCCATCGCAGCCTCGGCCATCTGCTCCTTGCCGCCGCCGCAGGCCATGGCTGCCGCCGGGACCTTCGGCTTTCGGTTGTGCGTGGTCTGCCACTCGACGTCCGTGTCGACGGCGCGCCGCCGGCTCTCGTCAAAGTGGAAGTCGACCTTCTTGCGGGATTGCGGGCCCCAGTAGTCGACCTTGCCGAGGTCGTAGAACTTGCGCTCGAAGCCGGCCTTCAGGAACGCCTTCAGGCATCCGAGGAGGTAACGCCTCCGCTCGCCGCTGCCGGCCCAGGGATAGGAGAACAAGGCCTTCTTCATGTAGAACCGGCGATAATTGTTCATCACGCGGTCCAGCAACTCGCCCCGGTCCATCGCCTCCGGCTTGATGATCGGAGTCACGAAGTTGTACTTCTCGTAGTCGAAGATCTCGACCTTGTCGCCGAGTTCCTTGAACAGGTCCGAGAAGGGCCAGGGCGTGTACATGGACCAGTTGGCGAGGTCCGGCTTCCAGTCGCAGGCCATGCGGTAGGTTTCTTCCAGCGTCTCCGCCGTCTCGTTCTCCAGGCCCACGATGAACTGGGCCTCGACCACGATGCCGGCCTCACGCAGGAGCTGCACTGCTTTCTTGTTCTGCGCGACCGTCGTTTCCTTGTTGAACAGGTCGAGCTTGAGCTGGGCTGCCGCCTCGGTGCCCAGCGAGACATGGATCAGGCCGGCCTTGCGGTAGAGCGGCAGCAGCGCTTCGTCGCGCAGGATGTCCGTGACGCGGGTGTTTATGCCCCAGAGGATCTTCAGGTCACGGCGGATGAGCTCCTCGCAAAAGGCGACGAACTTCTTCTTGTTGATGGTGGGCTCCTCGTCCGCGAGGATGAAGAAGCCGACGCCGTGATCGCGCATCAGCGTCTCGATCTCGTCGACCACCTTCTTGGGGTCGCGGAAGCGGTAGTCGCGCCAGAACTTCCACTGGGAGCAGAAGGAACAGGTGAAGGGACAGCCCCTGGCCATGTTGGGGATGGCCACGCGGACACCGAGCGGAATGTACTGGTACTTCTCCCACTGGAGCACACTCCAGTCCGCGACCAGCGAATCGAGGTTCTTGACGGTCGGCGCGGCGGGCGTGGCTACGATCTGGCCGCCTTCGGCGTAGGCGATTCCCTTGATGTCGGGGCGCGACGACAGCCAGCGCCCTTCCGCGACGACGCGGGCCACCGCGACCATGATCTCCTCGCCCTCGCCGCGCACGATGGCGTCGATCCATGGCGCCTCGGCGAGAACCTGCCGGTACATGAAGGTGGCGTGCACTCCGCCCAGCAGCGTCACGGCCCCGGGCGCCTCCTCCTTGGCGATCTCCAGGAGCCGCTCGGCCTTGTAGATCGAGGGCGTGATGGCGGTGGCGCCGATGATGTCGGGCTGGAGTTCTCGGATTCTCCGGCGGACCTGCTCCTCCGACAGGTCGTTCGTCATGGCGTCCACGAAGTGGACGTCCGGGAAGCCTGCCTGCTTCAGCGCTCCCGCGAGATAGGCCACCCAGGCGGGAGGCCAGTTGCCCGCGATCTCTGCGCCGCCGGAATGATAGTTGGGGTGGACGAAGAGGATGCGCATGGGCGAGCCTGCCATGGGGATGCGGGACACCCAGTAGAGGCTCGTCCATGTCAATCGACGTTGACGCAGATCAATGTCCAAAAAAGATGACAGTTGGCCCCTGGCCTAGCTCTTGGCGGTGCCCGGTGCAGCTTGCTTGCGGTGCTGGGCGGCCAGGATCGCTGCGGGGGTCACGTTGGCCATGACGGTCTGAAGCTTGTTCCTGATGCCGGTGACGATGTCCCCGTCGCCTGCCATCAAGGCGTCGAACCCCTTCTGGGCGACGATCACGGGATCGTCCTTCGAGCCCGTGGCCACCGCGGTGTCGGTCATGCCGGCGCGCCTGAAAAATTCCGTGTCCGTGGCGCCCGGCTCCAGCACGGTCACCGTGATGCCGTCGTCTTTGGTCTCGTCGCGGATCGCGAAGGCGAAGCTGTCGAGAAACGCCTTGGTGCCGTTATAGACGGCCTGGAAGCTGCCGGGGATATAGCCCGCGATCGAGCCGGTGATGAGGATGCGGCCTGCGCCGCGCTGGCGCATGTCCCGCCCGATCCGGTGGATGATGTAGAGGGTGCCCGTGACGTTGGTGTCCACCACCCTCCGGAGCACCTCGAAGTCCTGGTCGAGGAACGCGTGGCCGAGGCCGCGGCCCACATTGGCGAACAGGACCTCGATGGGCCGGCCGAAGCCTTGCGCCGATGCGTAGAGCTTCTCGTTTCCCTCGATCGTGGCCAGGTCCGCCTCGACGGCTTCGACGCGCTCCGCGCCCGCCTGCCGGAAAGCTTGCGCCGCCTCGTGGATGCGCGGTTCATCGGCGGCGACGGCAAGGTCGAAGCCGTTGCGGGCGCAGACGAGCGCCAGCTCGTAGCCGATGCCGGTCGAGGCGCCGGTGACGACGGCGAGGGAACGTTCGGCAGGAATGTGATCGTCGCTCATGGCTCGGGTCTCCAGCGAGCCGAACCAACAGGCGGGCGAGGGCGATGTTCCCGTCCCGGCGTGGTCCGCCTGCGAACACAGCTCTGAGTTGTTGCATCGGACGGGCCGGGCTAGAACGCCTTCCGCAACGCGTTCCGGACCTCGACGCCATGAGCGACCTGCCCGTGCAGGTGCTGACCGCCATATTTGCCGCCGACGCTGTCGGCTACAGCCGGGCGATGAGCGTCGACGAAGGGCGTGCCGTCGCCGCTCTCTCGGCAAGCAGGCGCGTCATCGATGCGGCCATCGCGCGCTTTGGCGGACGCATCTTCAACACGGCCGGCGACAGCGTTCTCGCGGCATTCGAGACACCCGCTGCTGCGGTCGCTTGCGGCGTTGCCGTGCAGCGTGCTCTCGAAGCGTCCGGCTCCGGACCCTTCCTCGTCTACAGGATCGGCGTGCACCACGGGCACGCCATCGAGAGCGACGGTGACCTGCTCGGCGACGTCGTGAACATCGCGGCGCGGCTCGAGGCCATGGCGCCCGCGGGCGGCCTTTGCGTCTCGCGCGAGGTGCGTGACGCGCTGACGGATCCCGGCGACCTGCCCTGGCAGGACCTTGGCCTGCGTCATCTGAAGAACATCCTCCGCCCCGTCCACGTCTACCGTGCCGCGCTCCGGGGTGAGGCGGACGTCGCGCCGGCCGTCGCGAAGGCGCGCCTGCCGCTGCTGCTGGTCCTGCCGTTCCAGTCCGTCGGCGACACCGAGGCCTATCTCTCCGAGGGGCTGACGGAGGACATCGTCACCGGCCTGTCCCGGTTCAGCCGGCTGGCGGTGCTGGGCACCGCGACGTCGGAGGCCTATCTGGATGGCGCTTCGTCGCTGCCACGCGCCGCAGCAGAACTCGGCGTCGACTACGCGGTGCTCGGGTCCATCCGCAGCCTCGGCGGGAGGGCCCGCCTGTCGGTGCAATTGCTCGACGCCCGCTCCGGCCTGACGCTTTGGGCCGAGCGCTACGACCGCCCTGTCGAAGCGCTCTTCGCCGCGCAGGACGAGGTGGCGGCGACCGTCGTTGCCACGCTCGCCGGCGTTGTCGAGACGGAGGGCGCCGAGGTCGTGGCGCGCAAGCGCAGCGAGAACATGGAGGCCTACGATTTCCTTCTGCGGGGCATGCACCACGCCCGTGCGCTGGACGCCGCCTCGGCGCGCGAGGCGCTGGCCATGTTCGACAAGGCGCTGGCGCTCGACCCGGACTTCGCCCTCGCCTTGGCCTGGCAGGCCCTGATGCGGCTGCGGCTCTGGGCGATCGCAGGCGGCTCGTATGGGGAAGCCGACCTCCTCGACCCTGCCCGCCGGGCCTTGGCGCTCGACCCTTCGGAATGCTGGTGCCACCTCGTCTACGGCCAGATCCTGATGTACCGCCGCCGGCTGGCGGAAGCGCATGAGCATCATCGCAGGGCCTGGGAGATCAACCCCTACGATGCGAACGTCGCCGCACTTCGGGCGCCCCTCGCGGTCTATTGCGGCGATCCGGCCGAGGGCGAGCGGTGGGCGCGGCTCGCCATGCAGCTGAACCCGCGCTATCCCGACTGGTATCCGACCAACCTCGGGCTGGCTCTGTACCTGCAGGGGCGCTTCGCGGACGCCGTGGCGGCCTATTCCCGGGTTCCCGCGCCGCAGGGCGGCGTTCTCGCCGGCCTTGCCGCGAGCTTCGCCATGGCCGGAGACCAGGCTTCGGCCAGCGAGGCGGCCGGACGCCTGCTTCGCGCAATTCCCGATTTCTCCGCTACACGCTTCGTCGAGGCGCGACCCTTCGCGCGCGACGGGGACAAGGCTCTGCTTCGCGAGGGACTTTCGAAGGCCGGATTGTCCGACGGGAATGGCGAACCAGTGTCCCGATGACCTCGCGGGACAAGACGGCTAAGTCCGTGCTCGCGTAGGATTCCCGCGAGTCGCGGGAGGAGCGCCGGCCATGGCAGCGGGACAGTGGTACGTAGCTCAGGACGGCGAGGTGATCGGGCCGCTCTCGGGATCGGAACTCGCCGTTATCGCGGCAACGCGCCCTGGACCGGTTCTCGTCTGGAAGGATGGGCTCCACGGCTGGGTCGAAGCGGGGGAGGTCGACGAACTGCGCAGCGTCCTGGGTCCGCCCGTCCGCGCCACCGCGGCGTCCTTGGCCACCGCCACCGCCACTGTCGCCAAGCCGACCTTGGCGCAAAGGGCGAGACGGGAGGCGATCGAGTACGCGGCGATCGCGGGCTATCTTTACGTCTGCTTCGGAGCCCTCGTTCTCTACAAGGCCGCTATCCTGCACGGGGAAGGCATCTCCTTCGCGCCGGCAGGGTTCGCTTTGGCCAAGGCGCTCATCCTCGGCAAGTTCCTGCTGCTTCTCCAGGCGGCGAAGGTCGGGCGTCACAAGGCGGGAGCGGGCCGGATGGCGTCCGACATCGGGAAAAACGCCCTGCTCTTCGCTGTCCTGCTCTGCATCCTCGCGGTGGTCGAGGAAGTTCTGGTGGGCTGGTTCCACGGCAAGTCGCCCGGCGTGGTGCTCGTGGAGATGACCGGGCATTCCGGCCTGCAGGTTCTCGCGACGACGATCGTGATGACGCTCGTCCTGATCCCCTATTTCGCCTTTCACGAGATCACCGACCGGCTGGGCGAGGGCGCGCTCGTCCGCATGCTCCTGGAGCGCCAGACCGATCGATCGGCGGCGTCGACGCCGGCGCGCTGAGCTCCGATTCGGGAACGGTGCGACGTCTTGCGGGCAGGGCTTACTCGCTGGCCAGGGCCCGGTAGCCCCCTCGCCAATAGAGCAGGCCCGCCTGAGCCGGCTGGCTCGCCGTGGCACGGACGCGGCCGATGACGATGCCGTGGCTGTGGCGTGGCACGATGTCCTCCACCTCGCAGTCCAGTCCCACGAGCGCGTCGGCGAGGATGGGCGCGCCGGTCTCGAGCGTCGACCACAATGCGCTCTCGTAGCGCTCGTCGCCCCTATGGCCGTGTCGACCCGAAAAACGTTCGGCGAGATCCTGGCGGTCGGCGGGCAGTACGTTGACGGCGAATGCGCCGGCGTCGCGGATGAGGGGATAGGTGGACGAGGACTGGTTCACGCAGACGAGAAGCGTGGCCGGGTCGGCGGAGAGGCCGGTGACCGACGTGGCCACGAGTCCGCTGCGCTGCGCCCCGTGGCGGGCGGTGATCACGCTCACCGCGCCTGCGAGGTGACGCAGCGCCGCACGGAACTCCGCGGAGGAGATGCCGGCGGGAACCTCGGGGGAACGTTCCACCAATCGGACATGGCTCATGGCGACCTCCTCAGATGACATAGTCGGGATCGTGCCTGTCCTCGCGGACGAGCCGCGCCAGGATCGATTCTTCCAGGCGGGCGAAATCCACCGAGCCGCGCCGGCGCGGGCGGGGCAGGTCGATCGTCCGGTCCAGCGCGACGGCGCCCTCCTCGATCAGGACGATGCGGTCGGCGAGTGCCAGCGCCTCGCCCACGTCGTGGGTGACGAGCACGGCGGTGAAGCCCTGCCGCTGCCAGACGCGCTCCAGCAAGGCCTGCATCTCGATCCGCGTGAGGGCGTCGAGCGCCCCAAGCGGTTCGTCGAGCGCGAGCAGGGCCGGCTGGCTGACGAGCGCGCGGGCGAGCGCCACGCGCTGCTTCTGGCCCCCGGAGAGGATGCCAGGCCATTCGTCGGCGCGCTCGCGCAGGCCGACGGCGGCGAGCGTGGCGAGCGCGCGCGCCCGGGCATCCGGCAGACTGCGCTCTACGCCCAGGCCGACCTCCACGTTGGGGAGCACGCGCGCCCAGGGCAGCAGCCGCGGCTCCTGGAACATCAGGCGCGCTGCCTCCCGCGGCGCGGAACCGCCGAGGTCGACGACACCGGAATCCGGTTGGTCGAGCCCCGCGAGGATGCGCAGCAGCGTGCTCTTGCCGCAGCCGCTGCGACCGACGATGGCGACGAATTCCCCGGCGGGAACATCGAGGTCGATGCCGCGCAGCACCTGCAATGCGCCGAAGCTCTTCTCGAGACCGCGGATGCGAATGGCGGTGCCGGCCGGAGTCTTCGCCTCGTCGGCAGGATGGAGGGTGGCGGCGCTCATGGCTTGCTCCGTCGGAAGGCGGGGTGCCAGGAGAGGGTGAGCCGCTCCAGCAGGCGCACGGCACTGTCGGCGAGCTTGCCGAGCAGGGCGTAGATGAGGATGGCGAGCACCACGACGTCGACGAGCATAAACTCGCGTGCGTTCATGGCCATGTAGCCGAGGCCCGAATTGGCGGCTATCGTCTCCGCCACGATGAGCGTGAGCCACATGATGCCGAGCCCGTAGCGCAGCCCCACGAAGATCGATGGCAGTGCGCCCGGCAGGATGACCCGGCGAAAGAGCTCCCAGCGGCCCATGCCGTAGCTTCGGCCCATCTCGACGAGCTGCGGGTCGACGGTGCGCACGCCGTGGAACGTGTTGATGTAGATGGGGAAGAACACGCCCAGTGAGGTGAGGAACAGCTTGGCGTCCTCCTCGATGCCGAACCACAGGATGACCAGCGGGATCAGCGCGAGGTTCGGGATATTGCGCAACATCTGCACCGTGGTGTCGGTCAGGCGCTCCGACGTCTTCGACAGCCCGTTGGCGAGCCCGAGCGCGAAGGCCAGCGTCCCGCCCACCGCGAAACCCGACAAGGCGCGCTTGGCGCTCACCGCAACATTGGCCGGCAATTCGCCGGTGAGAATCAGCCGCCAGCCAGCGGCCAGCACGGCGCTCGGCGCCGGCAGCACGTTCTCAGGGATGAAGCCGATGGCGGAGAGGACCTGCCAAAGCAAAAGCAGGCCGAGCGGCACCAGCCAGGGCGTCGCCCAGTCGGGCCAGCGCAGGTTCAGCACGGGCGCGCGCAGGTCGAGGCCCGCGGCATCTGCCGCTGGCTCCTTGATCCCGACCGCAGGGCGCGGCCGGGGGAGGGGGGAGGCAATGTCGGTCATGTCTGCCACCTAGGAGGCCGCGACCCGCAGGCCCGTGCCGCTCACGCCGAACTCGCCAGGCTGGGTGCCGTGTGCTCCGGCGACGGACTGGCCAATGCCCAGCGCCGGGAAGAGCAACTCAGCCACGCGATAGGCTTCCTCCAGGTGCGGGTAGCCGGACGCGATGATCGTCTCGATGCCGAGCGCCTGGTATTCGCGCAGCCGTGTCGCCACCGTCTGGGGGCTGCCGACCAGCGAGGTGCCGGCCCCGCCGCGTACGAGCCCGATGCCGGCCCACAGGTTGGGCGCGATCTCCAGCTTGTCGCGCCGGCCGCCATGCAGGGCGGTCATGCGCTGCTGGCCGACGGAGTCGGACTCCTTGGCGAACTTCGCCTGCGCCGCGGCGATGGCCTCGTCGGGCAGCTTGCTGATCAGCTTGTCGGCGGCGGCCCAGGCTTCCTCGTCCGTCTCGCGCACGATGAGATGGATGCGCAGGCCGAAGCGGACCGTCCTGCCGCGGGCCTCAGCCTTGGCGCGCACCGCGTCGATCTTCTCCTTCACGTCCGGAAGAAGCTCGCCCCAGGTCAGGTAGACGTCCGCGCGGTCGGCGGCCACGTCGAGCGCCGGGGCCGAGGAGCCGCCGAACCAGACGGGCGGAATGGGCTTCTGCACAGGCGGGAATTCGAGCTTGGCGCCCTCGACCCGCACGTGCTTGCCGGCGTGGTCCACCTTCTCGCCGGCGAGCAGCCGGCGGTAGACGGAGAGGAACTCGTCCGTGTGTGTATAGCGCTCGTCGTGGGGCAGGAAGATGCCGTCGCCAGCGAGTTCCGACGGATTGCCGCCCGTCACTACGTTGACGATCGCGCGGCCACGGCTGATCCGGTCGAGCGCGGCGACCTGCCGGGCGACGAAGGACGGCGAGGCCACACCGGGGCGCAACGCCACGAGGTAGCGCAGGCGCTCCGTGAGCGGGGCGAGCGCCGCAGCAGTGATGAACGGGTCGTCGCAATTGCGGCCGGTGGGGATCAGCACCCCGCCAAAGCCCAGCCGGTCCGCTGCCTCGGCGATCTGCCGGAGGTAACGGAAATCGGCGGGGCGATGGCCCTCGGCGGTGCCGAGGTAGGAGCCGTCCCCGCTCACGGGGATGAACCAGAAGAGGTCCAGCGGGCGCTCGGACGTGGCGGGGACGTGTTTCGTCATGGTCTTTCTCTCGTGATCGATGTCGGGAGGCCGGTCAGGACGCGGGCGTCCAGGTCCACACGATGTCGCGGACGACGATCGGCTTGGGGATCAGGCCCAGCTTGTGGAACCGGTCGGCGATGCGCTGCTGCTCGGCGACCACGCGCTCGTTCACGGGCCCGATGGCGAACTCCGCGCGCTCCACGGCGCGCTTCCAGCTCTCGATGTCGATGCCCGTCGCGGCGGCCTGCACCTCGGCCACGTCGCCGCGATGCGTCTCGGCCCACTTGGACGTCGCGGCGAGCTCCTCGTTGATCGCGGCCACGATCTGCGGGTACTTGCCCGTGAAGTCCTTGTTCGCCAGGAAGAACGAGTTCTGGGTCACGATGCCCCTGGCGGGGGCCAGCACGCGGACGCCGGGGATCTTCTCGGCCGTGGCGAAGAAGGGGTCCCAGATCGTCCATGCGTCCAGCGAGCCGCGCTCGAAGGCGGCGCGGGCGTCGGCCGGCGCAAGGTAGACCGGCGTGAAGCCGTCATAGGGAATGCCGGCCTTCTCGATCGCCGCGATGGTCAGGTTGTGCGCGCTCGACGCCTTGGCGAAGCCGATCTTCTTGCCCTTGAGATCCTCCAGCGACTGGATCGGAGAGTTCGGGGGCACCAGGATCGCGGCACCCGAGCCTGCCGCCTCCTGGGCGGCGACATAGAGCAGGTTCGCCTTGGCGGCCTGGGCGAAGATGGGCGGGGCGTCGCCCGTCGTGCCGTAGTCGATGCTGCCGACGTTGAGCGCCTCGAGCAGCGGCGGCCCGAAGGAGAATTCCACCCACTTCACCTCGATGCCGAGCGGCTTGAAGCGCTGCTCCAGCCGGCCCTGCTGCTTGGCGATGAGCAGCAGGCCGTTCTTCTGGAAGCCGATGCGGATTTCCTTCGGTGCGGCGGACTGCGCCAAGGCTGTCGTGGCGAAGCCCGAGGGGAGGAGGGTGGCGAGCGTGGCGGCGCCGAGCGCGCCGAGCAGATGACGACGGTTCATGGAGTATCTCCGGGGAATGGGGATGTGTCTGAAGACGTTCAGGCCAGCGCCGCGAAGGGCTGCGGCCGCCGTGCGATCAGCGCGTGGGCGGCCCGCTCGGCCTCCCGGACGCTGCGGAAGAGACGTTTCTCGAGGCGAAAATACGGGGCCTGCGCCGCATAGAAGGCGAAGCCGCGCCCGGTCCGGGCGACGATGCCGGCGGCCTCGCCGCGGATTTCGATGATGGTGGCGTCGGACATGATTCTCCTGCCGCCGGCATGGCCGGCGCTCCTGTTCGATGTGGTCGGGACGGTCTGGGAGAGGTCAGAACGGCCGGCGGCGACACGAACCGGACGATGCTGTCCAGCGGCGGCAGGAGAAGCCCGAAGACCGGAAGTCCAGGGAGGAGAGAGTGATCGAAGATGCGCGAGCCATGGTCTTGCCCTGTGTCAGACGGAGCCCACGACGCGCGCGGTGCTTTTAGCCTTGGTGACGCGGTGCAAGCTGCTCCCACAAATCCCGCGGCCGGGGTTGACCCGACGCCTGAAAGTTTCTGATGTATCGTTCTATTCGTCAACCGGAATGTTCTTTTAATAGAACTAGACTCCGGGAAACGCCGTTCTCGGCGGAGGGCTTGCAGGAGAAGATTTGCATGCGGCCCCTTCTCGCGGCGAGTGGCCGACGAGGGTCGGCGCGCGCGGAGGGAACCGACACGTTGGACTCGACCCGCCGGTTGACATGCAAGTCAATGCCTGCATATCTTTCATGCAAGCAATCGCTTGCATAAGGGAACCATGATCCGACGCGACGAGACCGATCTGCTGTTCAAGGCCCTGGCCGATCCGAGCCGCCGCAAGCTCCTCGACGTGCTGCACGCCCATGATGGGCGCACGCTGGGCGAGCTATGCGAGCACCTCGCGATGACCAGGCAGGGCGTCACGCAGCACCTGGCCCTGCTGGAGGAAGCCAACCTCGTCGCCACCGTCTGGCGCGGCCGGGAGAAGCTTCACTTCCTCAACCCGGTGCCCCTGCACGAGATCTACGAGCGCTGGATCGCCAAGTTCGAGAAGTCCCGACTGCGAGCCCTCGACGACCTGAAACGCCAACTGGAGACCGACGATGGCTAGATCGACCTTCATGTATGTGAGCTACATCCGCACCACGCCGGAGAGGCTGTGGTCCGCCCTGACGGACCCGGAGATGATGCGGCAATACTGGTTCGGCATGCATTGCGAGAGCGCCTTCACGGCCGGCGCCTCGTGGAAGCTGATCTCGAGCGAAGGCGTCCTCTATGACGCAGGTGAGATCGTCGAAGCCGATCCGCCGCGCCGCCTTGTGATCCGCTGGGAGCACCAGAACAAGCCCGAGCTCAAGGCGGAAGGGCCCTCCCTGTGCACGATGGAGATCGCGCCCGAGGGAGCGACGGTGAAGCTGTCGATCACCCACACGATCGAGCGCGAGAACGCGCAACTCATCACGGCCGTATCGGGCGGCTGGCCCAAGGTCGTGTCGAACCTCAAGACGCTGCTGGAGGCAGGTCCTGCAGCACTTGCTGAGCCCGGTCCCGGCCGCTGTCATTCTGCATGACGAACTCTCTCCCGCCGCGCCGGACAAGACGGGAGGGAATGCCGGCGCGGCGCTAGACTGCTAAGCGCCCAGGGCGCTCTCAGCCCTGGGTGGCCTGGCGCTTGGGGCATGATCCGCAAATCGCACCTCGCCGGTGTCGGGAAGCCGAGCACCATGACGTCCTCGGGAGACACGGTCCGGTTCCATCCTGGCCGGTGCACTGGCAGACGGAGGAGAAACCCATGGAGTCGGGCTATCGTTGGGTGATCGTGGCTGCAGGCGCCCTGCTCGGCTGCGTGGCCGCGGGGGCCATGTTCTCGCTGCCCGTCTTCCTGCGCCCGATGTCGGCCGCGACCGGCTGGTCGGTGACCGGCATTTCGACTGCGATGACGATCGGCTTCCTTTCCATGGCGGTGGGAAGCGTCGCTGGCGGGTCCTTGTCGGATCGTTATGGCCCTCGCCCCGTGGTGCTCATGGGCTCGGTTCTTCTTCCGCTTAGCCTCGCGCTCGCCAGCCGGGTGGAGTCGCTCATGGCGTTTCAGGTCGTCTTCGGCGTCCTGATCGGCGGCGCCACGGCCGCGATCTTCGCGCCGATGATGGCCTGCGTGACAGGGTGGTTCGACACGCAGCGCGGCCTGGCCGTGTCCCTCGTCTCCGCGGGCATGGGGCTGGCGCCCATGACGATCGCCCCGCTCGCGGCCTGGCTGGTCACGATCCACGACTGGCGCACCGCCATGCTCATCATAGCGGCGTTGGCGGCGCTGCTCATGGTTCCCGCCGCGCTGCTCGTGCGCCGGCCGCTCGGCGTGGGGGACACGGGGACAGACGTGTCGCTGGGATCGAAGGAACGGGAGATCACCGTTCCCGAGGCGGTCCGCTCGCCGCAATTCATCACGCTGATGCTGGCGAACTTCTTCTGCTGCGCCACTCATTCGGGACCCATCTTCCACACGGTGAGCTATGCCGTGACCTGCGGGATCCCGATGATCGCGGCCGTCTCGATCTACAGCGTCGAAGGGCTCTCCGGCATGGTCGGCCGGATCGGCTTCGGGGTTGCAGGCGACCGCTTCGGGGCGAAGCGGGTGCTGGTCGCGGGCCTGCTCGCCCAGGCCTTCGGCGTGCTGGCCTATGCCTTTGTCGGCACGCTTGAGGGCTTCTACGCCGTCGCGATGGTCGTGGGGTTCATCTATGCCGGCTCCATGCCGCTCTACGCTGTGATCATCCGCGAGAATTTTCCCTTGCGGATGATGGGGACGATCATCGGCGCCTCGGCCATGGCCGGCAGCCTCGGCATGTCCATAGGGCCTCTCCTCGGCGGCCTCCTCTATGACCGCTACGGCACCTACGTCCCCATGTATGTCAGCGCCTGGGGCCTGGGGCTCGCATCGATGCTGATCCTGTCCACGTTCCGGCCGTTCCCGAAGACCAGGCTGGAGATGGCCGCCGCCTAGACGTTCGGCTTGACCGCGGGCCGTCTGCGCCGCCGTGGCAGACGTAGGCCTCCGCATGCAACGCGCGGCGCCAGAAGGAGGAGACGACGATGAAGATCGTGACGAGCCTGAGCTTCCAGGGCCAGTGCCGCGAGGCTTTCGAGTTCTACGCGAAGGTGCTCGGCGGCAGGATCACGGCCGCGATGCCTTACGGGGACGGCCCTCCGGGCATGCCCATCAGCGACGAGAAGTACCGGACGTGGCTGATGCATTGCTGGCTCGAGGTGGGTGACCAGGCCCTCATGGGCGCCGACATGGACAGCGGATGGGCTCCCAATATCGCCAAGCCCAAGAACGGCTTCGACGTGACTCTGCATACGGAGGACAAGGCCCAGGCCCAGAGGTGGTTCGATCAGCTCGCCGAAGGCGGCAGGACCGTCATGCCCTTCAGCGCCACGTTCTGGTCGCCCGGCTTCGGCTCCCTCGTCGACAAGTTCGGCATTCCCTGGATGATCAACACGCGGCCATCCTCCGCGACCGGTGCTCCGCAAGGTTGACCCACCGTCCCGCGCACTGGGGAAGAGCGGTGCGGGACGACCTGAAACGAAAAGGGCGGCCCGAGGGCCGCCCTTTGTGATTCAGGCTCGGGACCTCAGCTGCACCCGGTGGTGCTGCCGCATGTGTCACACTTCAGGCAGGTGCCGTTGCGCACCAGGGTGAAGTTCCCGCATTCGCCACAGGCATCGCCCTGGTAGCCCTTCATCAGGGCCTCGGCCCGCTTGGCGCCCGCGTCGACCTTCGCGGGCTTGGCCTCGGGAGCCGCGAAGGGCAGGCCGGACAGCGCGGCGTCGTCGAGGACGCGGCCGAGCTCCTGGCTCACTTCCTGCTCCACCTCGCCCTTGAGCGCCGTCGCTCCCGCCGTGGCGAAGGCGGTCGTGGCGGTGCCGGTCCGCTCGCCGCGGTTCTCGAAGGTCATGCCTCCGCCGCCCTCGATCGAGATGAAGCTCGTCGGCTTGCCGCGCACCAGGCCCTTGGACACCACACGGGCGGCGGGGGAGGGCACGTGCCCGGCCGGAGCCTTGCCCTCGTCCTCGCCCTTGCCGAGCGCGTCGAAGCCGATCGATTCCGGCGAGACATGCGCCAGGTCGTGGCGTCCCAGGTACGAGATGGCCAACTCGCGGAACACGTAGTCGAGGATCGACGTGGCGTTCTTGATCGCGTCGTTGCCCTGCACGAAGCCCGCTGGCTCGAAGCGCGTGAAGGTGAAGGCCTCCACGTATTCGTCAAGCGGCACGCCATATTGCAGGCCGAGCGATATCGCGATGGCGAAGTTGTTCATCAGGCTGCGGAAGGCGGCGCCCTCCTTGTGCATGTCGATGAAGATCTCGCCGATGCGGCCATCCTCGTATTCGCCCGTGCGCAGGTAGACCTTGTGGCCGCCCACGATCGCCTTTTGGGTGTAGCCCTTGCGGCGGTCGGGGAGCTTCTCGCGCTCGCGCAGGCGCTCGATGCGCTCGACGACGCGCTCCACGATCTTCTCGGCGACGGCGGCCGAGCGCGCCGCCATGGGCTGCGCGACAAGCTGCTCAAGCGCCTCGTCCTCGTCGTCCTCCTCATCCGCGATCAACTGGGAGTTGAGCGGCTGGGAGAGCTTGGACCCGTCGCGATAGAGGGCGTTGGCCTTCAGCGCCAGCTTCCACGACAGCATGTAGGCGGTCTTGCAGTCCTCGACGGTCGCCTCGTTGGGCATGTTGATCGTCTTGGAGATCGCCCCGGAGATGAAGGGCTGCGCCGCCGCCATCATGCGGATGTGGCTCTCCACCGACAGGTAGCGCTTGCCGATCCGGCCGCACGGATTGGCGCAGTCGAACACCGGGTAGTGCTCGGCCTTCAGGTGAGGCGCCCCTTCCAGCGTCATGGCCCCGCAGACGTGGATGTTGGCGGCCTCGATCTCGGCCTTGGAGAAGCCGAGATGCGGAAGGAGCTCGAAGGAGGGGTCCGCCAACTTCTCCGCCGGCACCTTGAGGGTGGCGGTGAGGAAGTCCTCCCCGAGCGTCCATCTGTTGAACACGAACTTGATGTCGAAGGCCGAGCCCAGGTTCTTCTCGACCGCGGCGATCTCGGCCTCGCCGAAGCCGCGGGCGAGCAGGCTGCCATGGTTGATCCCGGGAGCCTGGGCGAGGGAGCCGTGGCCCACCGCGTAGGCCACGATCTCGGCGATGTCCGACTCGCGGTAGCCCAGGCTGCGCAAGGCCGCCGGCACCGCCTGGTTGATGATCTTGAAGTAGCCGCCGCCAGCGAGCTTCTTGAACTTCACGAGCGCGAAGTCGGGCTCGATGCCGGTGGTGTCGCAGTCCATGACCAGCCCGATCGTGCCGGTGGGAGCGATCACCGTGGCCTGCGCGTTGCGGTAGCCGTGCTCCCGGCCGAGGTCGAGGGCGCGGTCCCAGGCTAGGCGGGCGCGCTCCACGAGCCGCGCGTCCGGGCACGACGCGTGGTCGAGCGGCTGCGGCGCGACGGACAATCCCTCGTAGCCGGACGCCTCGCCATGCGCTGCTCGGCGGTGGTTGCGGATGACGCGCAGCATGTGGTCGGCATTGGCCGCATAGCCGGGGAACGCGCCGAGTTCGGCCGCCATCTCGGCCGAGGTCGCGTAGGACACGCCGGTCATGATGGCCGTCAGCGCCCCCGCCATGGCACGGCCCTTGGCGCTGTCATAGGGGATGCCGTTCGTCATCAGCAGCCCGCCAATGTTGGCGTAGCCGAGGCCGAGCGTGCGATAGCGGTAGGAGAGCTCCGCGATCTCGCGAGAGGGGAACTGCGCCATCGTCACGGAGATCTCGAGGACGACGGTCCACAGGCGAACGGCGTGCTCGTAGTCCTCGATGCGCATGCGTCCGTCTTCGCCACGGAACTGCAGCAGGTTCAACGAGGCGAGATTGCAGGCTGTGTCGTCGAGGAACATGTATTCCGAGCAGGGATTCGACGCCCTGATCGGCCCAGCAGAGGGGCAGGTGTGCCAGTCGTTCATCGTGGTGTTGAAGTGCAGGCCGGGGTCGGCTGAGGCCCAGGCGGCGTAGCCGATCTTCTCCCAGAGCTCGCGGGCCTTCAGCGTCTTCGACACCTTGCCGTCCGTGCGGCGGACGAGCTTCCAGTCCCCATCGGACTCGACGGCGCGCAGGAAGTCGTCCTTCAGCGACACCGAGTTGTTGGAGTTCTGGCCGGAGACGGTGAGATAGGCCTCGCTGTCCCAGTCTGTGTCGTAGGTATCGAACTGGATGTCGGTGTAGCCCTGCTTGGCGAACTGGATGACGCGCTTGATGAAGTTGTCGGGCACAAGGGCGCGGCGGGCCGCCTTGATCTCGCGCTTCAGGGCCGGGTTCTTCTCCGGGTCGAAGCAGGCATCGTCGGGGCCGTCGCAGTTCACGCAGGCCTTCAGCACGGCCTTCAGGTGCTTCTGGCAGGTCTTGGAGCCGGTGACGAGCGCGGCGACCTTCTGCTCTTCGCGCACCTTCCAGTCGATATAGGCCTCGATGTCAGGATGGTCGGCGTCGACGACGACCATCTTCGCTGCACGGCGGGTCGTGCCGCCCGACTTGATGGCGCCAGCCGCGCGGTCACCGATCTTCAAGAAGGACATCAGGCCAGACGAGCGGCCGCCTCCGGCGAGCTTCTCGCCTTCGCCGCGCAGCAAAGAGAAGTTGGAGCCCGTGCCGGACCCGTACTTGAAGAGGCGCGCCTCGCGGACCCAAAGGTCCATGATGCCACCCTCGTTGACCAGGTCGTCCTGAACGCCCTGGATGAAGCAGGCATGCGGCTGAGGGTGCTCGTAGGACGACTTCGACTTGGTCAGCTTGCCGGTCTTGAAGTCGACGTAGTAGTGGCCCTGCGACGGCCCGTCGATGCCATAGGCCCAGTGAAGGCCCGTGTTGAACCATTGCGGCGAGTTGGGCGCCACCATCTGGTGAGCCAGCATGAAGCAGAGCTCGTCGTGGAAGGCGCGCGCGTCATCCTCGGAAGAGAAATAGCCGCCCTTCCAGCCCCAGTACGTCCAGCAGCCGGCGAGCCGGTCGAAGACCTGCTTGGCAGACGTCTCCGAACCCGTGCGCTCACCTTCCGGCAATGTCGCGAGCGCTTTCTCGTCGGGCACGGAGCGCCACAGCCAGGAGGGAACGCTCGTTTCCTCGACCTTCTTCAGCCGGGCAGGCACGCCGGCCTTGCGGAAATACTTCTGCGCGAGAACGTCGGCCGCCACCTGGCTCCACGCCTCCGGCACCTCGATGTTCTCGAGCCGGAACACCACGGACCCGTCGGGATTGCGGATCTCGCTCGTTGCGGCGCGGAAGGCGATGTCGGCGTAGGCGGACTGTCCGGACCTGGTGAAGCGACGTTCAAACCGCATTGGTCATTCCTCAATTGACGGCGCGATGCCGCCGATGCCTCGTTTGACGACTGGCGCCGTCGTGCTGTCTTTGCCGTCCCGCCAGCCGAGCCCGAAAAGAAGGGACGTGAACGCGGCGCCGGCAAAGCCCCCGCGGTTGCGCATCCCTCACACTCCGGAAGACCCGAACCTGGCGCTGCCGCCGGCCGATACGCGTATCCAGTAACCCCGCCGGCCCGGTCCGGAGCACCCTGCGCCATCCCCTTGAGGATCGACGTCCGCCACGCTCCGGCCGCCGTGGCGACCGCCTGTTCTGGGCGGTCATGAGGCGTCCTGCGACACGGCGATGACACTAGGTTTAGGGGGGGTCTTGCGTCAAGGTCTTGTGGCAGACCGACCGGCGGACCCCACATCTAGTGTCGTTTCTGTGAATTCCGGGGAAACTTTCGCCAGGCCGCATAAGCATCGGATTCAGCGCATGGATTCGCAACGTTGGCGCGGGCCCATCGCCAAGGTGCAGATCGTTAACCATGTTCGAAATGGGGCACGGAGACATTTTCGCCACACTTGAGCTGGGCGGGACCGCGAGGGCGGGAAAGCGGGAACAGAAGGTGAGCGGCGCCTCGCAACGCCATGCGCGATAAGGGTTCAGGCCGAATCCGATGCTCGTTGCGCGGGTGCTGCGCGTCGTCCGCCGATTCTCCGATCGCGTCCTGCCAAAGTCGGCTGTCGGGAATCGCCGAGTCTCTGGACACCATGGGAGGACATCGCCATAGTCCGCGCGCTCGCTGGACCCCGCGCCGGCCGGGCTGCGGAGCGGACGAACGATGAAGACCTTCCTGCTGCAGTTCTTCACCTGGTGGAGCGGAGAGACGCTTGGCACGCGCTTCCACACGTGGCGCCATGGGGAACTCGTCGGCGAGGACCAGTTCGGCAACCGTTACTACCAGACGCGCGGCGGCGTCGTGGACCCAGCCATCGGCGTCGTGCGCCGCTGGGTGATCTACAAGGACGTGACCGAGGCGACCAACGTTCCGCCGGGCTGGCACGCCTGGCTGCGGCACAATGCCGAGGTGCCGCCCAGCCGCGATGGCTACCAGCCCCGCGAGTGGCAGAAGGAGCACCGGCCCAACATGACCGGCACTCCCCAGGCCTATCGACCCAAGGGCTCGATCGTGGGCTCGGCCCGCCCCGCGCCGCGGGGCGACTACGAGGCGTGGACGCCCGGTTCCTGAGCGGGTTCCGCGGCTCGGCGGTTTCGCTCCCCGTGATCGAGGCGCGCCATGTCTTGGCCGTGTTTGACATGCTATTGCTGCCCGCGCGCATCCGAGTCGGTTTCGCCCGCTCGGCCGTTCCGTCCAGGAGTTCCGCCCTGACCTCGACTGCCAGATCCCCGTGGATGCTGAGCCTCGGCGCGGCCCTGTCGCTCGCCGGCGCCGTGGCGACCACCCCCGCCCGCGCCGACAAGATCAAGAATCCCACGGCCATCTTCGCCGGGCTGGACAAGATCACCGGCCGGATCATTTCGTTCGAAGTAGCGGTGGACGAGACGGTCCAGTTTGGTGCGCTGCAGCTGACCCCGCGCGTCTGCTACACGCGGCCTCCCACCGAGCCGGAGAACACGACGGCCTTCGTCGAGGTGGATGAGGTGACCTTCTCCAACGAGTACCGTCGCATCTTCGGCGGCTGGGTCTTCGCATCGAGCCCCGGCCTCCATGCGATCGAGCATCCGATCTACGACGTCTGGCTGACGGGCTGCAAAGGCGGCAACACCATCATCGCCGAGCCGAGCGATCCGGACAAAGCCGATCCTCTCAAGGGCTCTCCGGACCAGGGCGTGAAGACGGCGCAGAAGAAGCCGCCTGTCCCCGCGGGAGCGCCGCTGCCCGGCACGCCTGACGGCCAGATCGGCGTTCAGGCCCCGCAGGGCGTGCCGGTGGCGCCGCGCCAGCCCACCCAGCGATTCTTCCCGACCAACGGCGGGCGCGGGGCCAACTCGACGATGGGCGTCGATGTCGGCCCCAACCTGGGCGGCAACAGCAGCCGATAGAGAAAAGAGCAGCCGATAGAGAATAGTCCGGGGTTCCTCTCGCTCAGGCCCTGTCCGGCAAGGGGAGCCCGCTGGCGGCGGCCACGGCCACGGCGCCGGGCATGGGCTCGTTCGGGGGCCATGCCCCGAAATTGCCCTCCTCGGCGACGGCGACGTCCAGCATGTCGCGGTAACGGCGACGGGGAACGCTCATCGCCCCGAGCGTTTCGAGGTGCGGCGTGACGAACTGCGTGTCGAGCAAGCGAAAGCCGCCCAGCCTAAGCCGGGCCACAAGGTGCACGAGCGCGACCTTGGAGGCGTCGCGCTCCGTGTGGAACATGCTTTCCCCGAAGAAGGCGGCGCCCAGGCGCACGCCATAGAGCCCGCCGACGAGCTTCCCGTCGCGCCAGGTCTCCACCGTATGGACGTGGCCAATGTCGAAGAGTTCGCCATAGAGGCCGCGGATCCGGGCATTGATCCAGGTGTTCTCGCGCCCTGGCGCCGGTGCGGCGCAGCCGTCGATCACGGCGTCGAACGCGGTGTCGATGCAAATCTCGAAGGCGTCGGACCGGACGGTGCGCGCGAGGCGGCTCGAGATGACGAAGGAATCCAAGGGGAAGATCCCCCGCTCCTTCGGCTCGACCCAGTAGATGGTCGGATCCTCCGCGCTCTCCGCCATCGGAAAGATCCCGATGGCATAGGCGCGAAGCAGGAGCTGCGGCGTGATCTCGCTGTCAGGCTCGCTGCGTCGGCTCATGATCTCGACCTCATGGCGACCCCGCATTCGCCCACCGCGTCATTCAGCGCGGGAGGAACCGGCGAGGTCAGCTCACGTCCATGCCGCCATTGGCCAGGAACTTCTCCAGCCAATGAATATCATAATCGCCGTTCTGGATGTCGGGGTTGCGCACCAGCGCCCTGAAAAGCGGCAGGGTCGTCTCGATTCCGTCGACCACGAACTCGTCGAGGGCTCGGCGCAGGCGCATCAGGCACTCGTTTCGCGTGCGGCCGTGCACGATGAGCTTGCCGACCAGCGAGTCGTAGGTCGGCGGGATCGTGTAGCCCTGGTACACGGCTGAATCCACGCGAACACCGAGGCCGCCCGGGGGATGGTAATAGGCGATCCGCCCGGGTGAAGGACGGAAGGTTGCGGGGTGCTCGGCATTGATGCGGCACTCGATCGCGTGACCCGAGAGCGCGATGTCCTCTTGTGAAATCGAGAGTTCGGCCCCGGCGGCGAGCCGGATCTGCTCGTTCACGAGGTCGATGCCGGTGATCATCTCCGTGACGGGATGCTCGACCTGGATGCGGGTGTTCATCTCGATGAAGTAGAACTGCCCGTCCTCGTAGAGGAACTCGATCGTGCCCGCGCCGAGGTAGCGCAGCTCCTGCATCGCCTTGGCCACCGTCGCGCCGATCGTGGCGCGCATTTCCGCGTTCAGGGCCGGGGAGGGACCTTCTTCCCACACTTTCTGATGGCGGCGCTGCAGCGAGCAGTCGCGCTCGTGGAGATGAACCGCCCCGCCACGGCCGTCGCCCAGGATCTGCAACTCGATATGGCGTGGCTTCTCGAGATATTTCTCGAGGTAGACTGCGTCGTCGCCGAAAGCCGCCTTGGCCTCCGAACGCGCGGTTTGAAGGGCGTCGACGAGATCGTCCTCCGTGCGAGCCACCTTCATGCCGCGTCCGCCGCCTCCCGCCGCGGCCTTGACGAGAACGGGGTAGCCAATGTCGGCGGCGACGCGGAGCGCCTCCTCGTCATCGGTGATGCCGCCCTCCGAACCGGGAACGCAGGGTATCCCGAGCCTCTTGGCCGTCCGCTTGGCCTCGATCTTGTCGCCCATGATGCGGATATGCTCCGCCTTGGGGCCGATGAAATGGATGTTGTGGCTCTCGAGGATCTCGGCGAAGCGGGCATTCTCCGAGAGAAAGCCGTAGCCGGGGTGGACCGCGTCGGCTCCCGTGATCTCGCAGGCCGCCAGCAAGGCGGGGATGTTGAGATAGCTGTCGCGCGCCGGCGGGGGACCGATGCAGACGCTCTCGTCGGCGAGGCGCACGTGCATCGCGTCCGCGTCGGCGGTCGAATGCACGGCGACCGTCGCGATCCCCAGCTCCTTCGCCGCCCGCAGCACGCGCAGGGCGATCTCGCCGCGGTTCGCGATCAGGATCTTGTCGAACATCAGCTGGCTTTCCGCTCAGGGGCGCCGCGGCGGCGTTCCGCCCGCAGGCCCTCCATACCGAGTTTATTCGATCACCATCAGGGGCTCGCCATACTCGACTGGCTGACCGTCGTCGACCAGGATGGCGGTGACCGTGCCCGCGCGATGCGCCGTGATCTCGTTGAAGGTCTTCATCGCCTCGATGAGAAGCACCTTCTCGCCGGCCCTCACGACGGAGCCGATCTCGACGAAGGGCTTCGCTTCCGGGGACGCGCGGCGATAGGCCGTGCCCACCATGGGCGAGGTCACCGTTCCCGGCGAGGTGGCCGCCTCGGCGCGCGCCGCCGAGGCAGAGGTCTCGCCAGGCGGCGCGACCACGGTCGGCACGGCGACCGTGGCTGGCGTCGGCTGGGGGGCCACGTGAATGGCTGTCGCCGCGAGCTGCCGCGCCACCCTGATCCGAAGGTCGCCCTTCTCCACCTCGATTTCCGAGAGGTCGGTCTCGGTGAGGAGACGCGCCAATTCGCGCACGAGCTTGGGATCGATGGGCTGCTCTTTGGCCATAGGGGGGGTCACCGGATTGCGCTCCGTGGCTGCCTTGGTGCTCATGCGCAGCCGGCCGTTCGGACGAGGGCGATGGGCATGGCGGAAGCCTCGGGCGTCCCAAAAAGAATCATGCGCCGCAGATCCGCCGCGACGCCGCTCAAAGGAATCGCCGGGGCGTAACGGCGCCCCGGCTGCGGGAAGACCTCATATCTCTTTGAAGAGGCGAGGGGAAGCTCTGCCGTCGAGCGAACGCGGCAGTCCGTAACAAATCCGTCACGCGCCCCGGAAGGGCGGCCTCAGGCCCTGCCGGACGGGTTTGCTCATCCGCGAGTCCTTAGCCGCAAATCCTCAGCCGCAAGTCGCCTTGCCGCATTGCCGGACCGCCGAGATGCTGTTGCGCAGCGGGTCCAGGCCGACGGAACCGAAGATGATCTCGTCGCCGACGACGAAGGCGGGAGTGCCCTGCAGCTTGAGGCTGTCGCCGATCTTCATCGTCTCCTCTATGGCGGCACGCGTCTCGGCGCTCTCCATGTCCTTCTGCAGCTTGGCTGTGTCGAGGCCCATGTCCTTCGCCACGGCGAGCGCCTTCTCCTTGCCGACGCGGCCCTTCGACTCCAGGAGCTTCTGATGGAAGTCGAAGTACTTGTCGCCCTTCAGCTGGTTCTTCGCGGCGACGGCGACGAAGGACGCCTCGACCGAATCCGGCCCCAGGACGGGAAAGTCGCGAATGACGACGCGCAGCTTCGGATCGTTCTTCACGAGATCGCGGATGTCGGCGAGTGACCGCTTGCAGTACCCGCAATTGTAATCGAAGAACTCCACGAGCGTGACGTCGCCGGACGGGTTGCCGATGACGATGTTGCGCGGCGACGAGATCAGCGTCGCCTGCAAGTCGCTGAGCGCCTTCTTCGTGGCGGCCTTCTCGGCAGACTTCTGGCGGGCGTCGAGCTCCGTCAGGGCCTCCTGGATCACTTCGGGATTGTTGATCAGGTACTCGCGGACCAAGGCCCCGATGGCGGACTTCTGCTGGTCCGTGAAGAGGGGCTTGTCCTGGGCACGGGCGGCGGGGGCAGCCCAGGCGCCGATGGCCATCGCCAGTCCCACGGCAAGAAGGACGGCGCGCTTGGGCGAGCCGAGTGAAGCGAGAACGCTCATCTGTATCTCCTGGCGCCGGCCATGTGCTGGCGCTGTCATGTCGGCCGGGATCATGCATGAGCCCGATGGGGTTGCCATATCACTTACGCTTGATGTCGCTGCGCGAGTCCGTGCGGATCAATCTGTCCTTAATTGTCCTTCTTCGGCGGTGGCGTGTTGAGGATGTCATCGGCTTTCAGCCAGCCAGGCGAGCGCGGCGGCAGCTTTTCCTTGGCACGCGCTGCCTGGGTCGCCGCCATCTTGTAGTCGCCGGTAATGAAATAGGCCTGGGCGGCCGCGTAGGAGGCCATACCAATGTCGTCCTTCATGCCGTAGGCCTGCGACAGCGTCTGCCATCCCTCCGAGTATTCCGGCTCTCGTTGGACAGCGTTGGAGAGTTCTCGGATGGCTTCGTCGATGTTGGCCTTGCTGCCGGAGGCGACCAGCGCCTGGCCCAGCAGCACCTTGATGAGCGCGCTCGACGGGGTCATCGCGACCGCTCGCCTGAGCAGGGGGATCGCCTCCTGCGCGCGGCCGAACTCGAGCAGGACCTGACCCTTGAGCTCGACGAAATAGGGGTTGTTCGGTTGCTCGCGCATCAGCCCGTCGATCTGGCTCAGCGCATCCGCAAGCCGCTTCGAGCGATAGGCGGAGATCGCTCTCGCGTACCGCGCCGCGAGCGAGTTGTCGCTCATCGGATAGCGCCGCGCCACCTCATCCGGGCGTCCCGCGAAGCCGAAGAGCTTGGCGCGCATCATGTCGTGGCGCTGCTGAAGCGCCGGCGGGTCCTTCACGTCGAAATAAGGGCTCTGGCGCGCCAGGGTCTCGAGGTTGGCGATGCGGTCCGTGGGGAGGGGATGGCTCACCAGGTAAGGGTCGAGGCTCGACGTCTTGAACATCGAGTCCTGCGCGAAGCGCTGGAACGTGTCCAGGATGCCCTTGGCCGACTGATGGGAGGCGTTCAGGTAGGTCACGGCCATGCGGTCGGCCGCCTGCTCCTCGCCGCGCTGATAGGACAATAGGCTACGGCGGACCATCTCCTGGGATCCCGCCATCACCCCGGCCGCTCCGATCCCGGAATTGCCGACCTTGTTGCCGCCCACGGCCGCGCCCGCCAGCGCGCCCGCGCCCAGCAGCATGCCGACCACGGCCATGATCTGGGCATTGGCCAGCTGCTCGCGCAGCCTGCTCAGGTGGCCACCCACGATGTGTCCGGTCTCGTGGGCGATGATGCCGATCATTTCGTTCGGCGTCTTCGAATCCATCAGAGCGCCGATGTTGACGAACATGCGCCGGCCATTGGCCACGAAGGCGTTGAACGAGCGGTCGCCGACGAGAATGATCTCCACAGTGCCCCGCTTGATGCCGGCCGCGGCGAAGATCGGGTTCGCATAGTCCCGGAGCAGGTTCTCGATCTCGGTATCGCGGATGATGGCCTGCTTGCCGGGCACGCCCTGGGCCTCGGCTCCGGAGGGAGGAAGCGCCAGCATGGCCGCGCAGAGAGCCACGAGCGCCTGCCGAGCGGCGGCCTTCAACCGTGCCATCGCGTCCCGGACGATGCGCATTGGCGTCACTTGGCGCTCGGTGCTAGGGGAGGCGGCAGCTGTGGCAGGCATCGCGTTTCGGCGTGGGATTTGGCTGCGCTGAGTTAGGGCGCAGGCGGTGGGCCGGTCAATCCGGTGCGTCCTCCTGCCCGCCAATCAAGGCAAGGGCGTGTCGAAGCGCCCCGTGGAGCACGACGTGGCAGTTCGCAATCGCCCCCAGCCCTCGCGCAGAAGCGAGGTCGAGCCGTTCATGGTCATGGACGTCCTTGCGGCCGCCAATGCGCGGGAGGCGGCGGGCGGCAATGTCGTCCACATGGAGATCGGGCAGCCCAGCGCGCCGACGCCTCGCAGCGTGCTCCAGGCTGTCGAGGCCGCGCTCCGGACGGGTCGGATCGGCTATACCGAGGCCTTGGGCCTCCGGTCGCTGCGCGAGCGCATCGCCCGTCATTATCGCGACTCCTATGGCGTGGAGGTCCCCTCCGAGCGCATCTGCGTCACGACCGGCTCATCCGGCGCCTTCGTCCTGTCGTTCCTGGCCTTGTTCGACGCCGGCGCGCGGGTCGCCATCACGGCCCCCGGCTACCCCGCCTATCGCAACACGTTCCGCGCACTCGGCATCGAACCGGTCGAGATCGCAACCCACGCATCCAAAAGGTGGGTCCTGACGCCGGGGGACGTCGAGCGCGCCCATGCCAAAGGCGCCCTGGCCGGCGTCCTGGTCATGAGCCCGGCGAACCCCTCGGGAACGATGATGCGGGCCGATGAGCTTCGCGCTCTCGCGGAGTGCTGCGCCCGGCTCGGCATCTGGTTCATCTCGGACGAGATCTACCACGGGCTCACCTACGAGGAGCCGGCGCAGACGGCGTTGCGCTACTCGGCGGACGCCGTCGTCATCAACAGCTTCTCGAAATACTACTGCATGACCGGATGGCGGATCGGCTGGATGGTGCTGCCGGAGCGGCTCGTCCGCCCCGTGGAGAGGCTCGCTCAGTCACTCTTCATCTCGGTGCCCTGGCTGTCGCAGGTCGCGGGCGAGGCGGCCTTTTCGGCCACCGACGAGCTCGAGCTGATCAAAGCCGGTTACGCGCGCAACCGCGCAATCCTGCTGCAAGAGCTCCCCCGCATCGGGTTGCCGGATTTCCTGCCGGTGGATGGCGCCTTCTACGTCTATGTCGACGTCGGCCGCTATACCAACGACTCCGCGGCCTTCTGCAGGCATTGCCTGAACGAGGCGGGCATCGCCCTCACGCCGGGCCTCGACTTCGACCCGCTCCGCGGCCAGCGCTATGTCCGCCTGTCCTTTGCCGGCACGGAAGCCGACTGCAGGTCGACCGTGGCTGGGCTGCAGGATCTTCTGCACCGTCCCGGCGGCTGACGGCCGGTTGCCAAGGCTTCCGCCGCCACGCGACCAAGCCCGTCGCGAGCCCTAGTAGAGACCGCCGGTTCCCGAGCTGATCGCGCGCGCCGCCTCGGGCGAGACTGCTCCGCCCGCCCCGCCGCCGATCACGGTGAAGCTGTCGGGCGGAGCCGTGCCGGGCTTGAAGGCCTCGAGGATCGCCGTGTTGTCGCCCGCGGCAGCCCGCATGCCGGTCGCGCCGGAGACCCGGATGAGCTTGATGCCCGGGGGCACGCGGAAGGGCGTTGCAGGCTTGTCGGCAAGGGCGAGCTTCATGAAGTCGCGGAAGATCGGCGCGGCGTACTGGCCGGCCGTCGCCGAGTTGCCGAGCGAGCGGGGCTTGTCGTAGCCCATGTAGACGCCCACGGCGAGGTCGGGCGAGAAGCCCACGAACCAGACGTCCTTGGCGTCGTTCGTGGTGCCGGTCTTGCCGGCGAGCGGCTTGCCGACCTCCTTGATCACCTGCCCGGTGCCGCGCTGGACGACGCCTTCCAGCATCGAGGTGATCTGATAGGCGGTGAGGGGATCCAGCACTTGCTCGCGCTTGTCGATCAGGCGCGGCTCGTTCTGGTTCGCGAACTTGTCGGCATCGCAGCCGACGCACTCGCGCTCGTCGTGCTTGTAGATCGTCTGGCCCCAGCGGTCCTGGATGCGGTCGATGAGGGTCGCCTTCACGCGCTTCCCGCCATTCACGAACATCGAATAGCCGGTGGTCATCCGCATCACGGTCGTCTCGCCCGCGCCCAGCGACATCGCGAGCACCGGCAGCATGTCGTCATAGATGCCGAATCGCTTCGCATATTCGGCGATGAGCGGCATGCCGACGTCCTGCGCCAGGCGCACTGTCATCAGGTTCTTGGAGTGCTCGATACCGTAGCGCAGCGTGTGCGGGCCGCCGGATTTGCCGTCATAGTTCTCAGGCCGCCAGACCTCTTGGCCCGGACCCTGGTCGATCTCGATCGGCGCGTCCATGACGACGCTCGACGGCGTGTAGCCGTTGTCGAGGGCCGTTGCGTAGACGAAGGGCTTGAAGGAGGAGCCCGGCTGGCGCAGCGCCTGCGTTGCCCGGTTGAACTTCGACTGGTCGAAGGAGAAGCCGCCGACCATGGCGAGCATGCGGCCGCTGTAGGGGTCCATGGCGACCAGCGCCCCCGAGATCTCGGGGAGCTGCCGGAGTCGGAACTGGCCGGGCTTGCCGTCCATGGGCTCGACATAGACGACGTCGCCGGGGTTGAGCACCTGGCGCATGGACTTGGCTCGCGTCCAGCGGATTCCGTCCGCCAGGACGGTGCCCGTCTGGCGCTCGCGCGACACTTCGCCGGAGCCCTCGCGGGCGGGCTGCAGGCCCACGCGCGCCACCTCGCCCTGCACGTCGAGCACGACGGCGAGCTGCCAGGGCGCGACGTCGCCGAGGACGGGCACGTCGGCCAAAGCCACGCCCCAGTCCTTGCCGTTCAGCTCCAGGCGCTGGATCGCCCCGCGCCAGCCATGCGCCTCGTCGTAGCGAACGAGGCCGTCAGCCAGCGTCTTGCGGGCCATGAGCTGCATCTTCGGGTCGAGAGTGGTGCGGACGGACAGGCCGCCCTCGTAGAGTTTCTTTTCGCCGTAGCGATCGGCCAGCTCACGACGCACCTCCTCGGCGAAGAAGCCGGCGGCGTAGGAATTCGGCGACAGCGTGCGGGGGTTAACGGTGAGCGGCTCCTTCTTGGCCTTCTCGCCGTCCTCCTTTGACACGTAGCCGTTTTCGACCATGCGATCGATGACGTAGTTGCGCCGGTCGATGGCCGCCTGCGGGAAGCGGAAGGGATGGTAGTTGTTCGGCGCCTTTGGCAGCGCCGCGAGATAGGCCGCCTCGGCGATCGTCAGCTCGTGGACCGACTTGCCATAATAGTTCAGCGAAGCGGCGGCGACGCCGTAATTGCCCAGCCCCAGGTAGATCTCGTTGAGGTAGAGCTCGAGGATCTTGTCCTTGGTGTAGGTCGACTCGATGCGCAGCGCGACGAGCATCTCCTTGATCTTGCGATCGAAGGTCTGCTCGTTGGACAGCAGGAAGTTCTTGGCGACCTGCTGCGTGATCGTCGAGGCGCCCTGGGGACGGCGGCCCTTGTCGCGCTTCACGTAGTAGAGGGCCGCACGCATGATGCCCTCCATGTCAACGCCGGGGTGCTTGTAGAAGTTCTTGTCCTCGGCCGAGATGAAGGCGGCGACGATGAGCTTCGGTACGGCCTGGATCGGGATGAACAGCCGGCGTTCGCGGGCATACTCGGCGAGAAGGCTGCCGTCGCCCGCATGGACGCGCGTCATGACGGACGGCTCGTGGTTCGCGAGCTGGCTGTAGTCCGGCAGGTCCCGCGAATACTTCCAGTACATGAAGCCGGCCCCGGCGGCGCCGACCATGAAGAGGATCGCACCCACCGTGAAGAGCACGCCGATGAACCGCAGGACGTATCGCATCATCAATCGCTGTCATTGACCCGAGCCGCCCGAAGGCGATGCGCCCGGAACCTTCCCCGCCGGAGTTCGGCCTTGAAACCATGCCGCAGACGCCGCTGTCCGGCATCTCAAGCCCAAGCTGTCGCCCTCACCGATGCGCGCAGCCGTCGCAATATGCAATCTAGCATCTTGCGTGCGGACACGACATCGTTTCGTGCAACGCGCCAGCCTTGCCGAGGCAATGTGTTCAAAACACGACAGGTTTGGGCTGCTGCACGGCCGTCGCGGGTTCTCTGGCCCATGTGGCGCCCAGGCCACCCGAGCCGACTCACTGCTGGAGGGAGCCGGACCCCTGCGCCAGGCGCGGAGAAATGAAGGACGCGATGGCCGAGGCGACGGAGTCGCTCGCCTTCTCCCGCCAGGCCTCGGTCTTCAGCAGTTCGACGTCGGACTTGCTGGAGAGGTAGCCCAGTTCGATCAGCACGCTGGGAACGTCGGGCGCCCGCAGGACCATGAACCGCGCCGAGCGGTGCGGGTTCTTGTTGAGCTTGGACGCCGCCGTGATCTGCCCGACCAGTGTCCTGGCGAAAAGATGGGAATAGGTGCGCGTTTCCCGAGTCAGGAGGTCTCCCAGGATGCCCGAGACCTCCTCGCCGTCGTCTTCGCTCTCCACGCCGGCGATCTGGTCCGCGCGATTCTCGGATTCGGCGAGGCGAGCCGCTTCGGCATCGGACGCCCGGTCAGAGTTCGTGTAGACCGTGAGCCCGCGCACCTCGGGGCTGGCGCGGACCGTATCCGCATGGATGGAGACGAAAAGGCTCGCCTCCTGCGCCCTCGCGACTCGGACGCGGTCGCCCAGGCTGACGAACTCGTCGGACGAGCGGGTCATCACCACGCGGACGAGCCCCTGCGCTTCCAGCTTGTTCTTCAGCGTTTGCGCGAAGGCGAGAACGACGTCTTTCTCGACCGTGTCGTTGAGGCCGGTCGCGCCGACATCGATGCCGCCGTGTCCGGGGTCGAGAACCACCACGGGCCTCCGATCGCCCCCTGGGCGGGGCCGGCTGCCGGTCGTCCCGGGATCGGAGGCGGCCTCCGCCAGCGTTTCGCGCCGGTCCGCCACGGCAGCCTGAGAAAAGGCCTCCCGGTCGGCTTTGCGCAGGTCTAGCACGAGCGTAGTCGCCGCGCCGCCCAGCACAGGCTCGGTCTTGATCGACGCGGGAAGGGCAGGCTGCGCCAGTTCGATCACCACACGTGAGCGGCCGGGCCCGATCAGGCCGTATCGCACCGACTTCACGAGTCCATGGGTTTTCTTGCCCGCCTCGGCCGGGATCTGGAAATTCACCTCGGGAAGATCGAGGACGAGCCGATCCGGCTTTTCGAGCATGTTCACCTTCGGCTCGAGCGGAGCCGAAAGGGTGAATGTCAGCCGCGACGCGCTGGCGTCGCCGCTGATCGAGAGATCCATGGCGACGGGAAGCTTGACCGCGTCCCTGCCGCCCTCAGCCGGCTTCCCGGAGCCTGCTCGGCTGGCGAGCGGAGCGCTTTGGGGCTCGGCCTGCGACACCGCAGGAAGCCCGGCGCCCACGAGCAGCATCAGAAAGCCGGCGAGCAACCCCGCCTTCGACGACCAAGAAGATGGCGTCTGCCCCTGATCCATCGCGCGAAATGGCCCGCTCAGCTCAAACCTCGGCGCCGGCGTCAGCGGCACCATGGGTCCCATCAATAGGCTATAGCCGCCGTAGGGTTAATCGATGGTGACCTTGGCCTGGTCGTTTGCCGGACCCTGTGGTCCGGGAGTGACACAAGCTTGGCCTTAAGCCGGACCGTCCAATTCTCTCGACGTCAAGTCCACGCTTGCCAAGCAAGGCATGCAATCGCTATGAGGGAGAGGTCACGCTGGCGCGACCAGCCGTGAGCGAGTCCGAGCGTCGGCTCGCTCCGGCATCCGGTTCTTGGAGACCTCCTCTCCAGTTCGGCCGGAATGCCAGCGGCGGCACGTCGACGATGCCTCGAGCAGGCGCCAGAAGGCCCTTCATCCGAGGCCCGCAGTCGGGTTGGACAGGGCTCCCGCCTTCGTCACGCCGGCTGCGACACAAGGTGTCACTAGTCATGGGCTTGAGCGACCCGGTCCGGTCGGAATGGAGAGACGAGGCAGGCGCCGCAAGGCGTGGGTCCGCCGCTCGTCCGGGTTCGGTCGCCGTCCTGCCCGCGCGCGCTGAGCAAAACCATTGCCGAGTTTCGGCGACAACCGTGCGCCGCCACCCCTTTCGACCGTCTTCTCGTCCTCTTCCAGACGCGACGCCGCCAGGCGATTGTCGCGTCCCGGCTCCCGACAGGACTGGCCGACGAGCGGGGGCCGCGCCTCTGAGAGTATCTCATGGCCAACAAGATGCTGATCGACGCCTCGCACCCGGAAGAGACCCGGGTCGTGGTGGTCCGCGGAAACCGGGTTGAGGAGTTCGACTTCGAATCCGCCAACAAGAAGCAGTTGCGCGGAAACATCTATCTCGCGAAGGTCATTCGCGTCGAACCGTCCCTCCAGGCCGCCTTCGTGGATTATGGCGGCAATCGTCACGGCTTCCTGGCGTTCAGCGAAATCCACCCCGACTATTACCAGATCCCGATCGCCGACCGGCAGGCTTTGATCGCCGACGAGGCGCGCCACGAGCGCGACGCCGAGCAGGACGAGGAGAATCGTCGCAACCGCACGCGCCGCAAGCCCCGCAATGCCGCCCGTTCCGTCAACCGGGGCAAGGAGACCGTCAGCGCGCCCGCCGGGGAGGAGTCCGACGCGCCGCTGAGCGAAGAGGCTTCCGTCGGGTCTCCTGCCGACGAGACCGTCGCGCTCGACGCAGCGGACGCTGCGGCAGCCGCGACGCCCGAGGCGGAGACGGCCGCCTCCGCTGCGCCGGAGAAGCTCCCTTCTCCCGAGGAGGAAGGCCACGAGGGCAGCGACGACGCCCATGAGGAGGACGACGAGGACGGCGAGGACGCCCACCAGGAGGACGTCATCGAGCAGGTCGGCGCAGGCGACGCGCTGGAGGAAGTGCCGGAGCGTCCCCGTGCGCCGCGCCGGCAGTACAAGATCCAGGAAGTGATCAAGCGCCGCCAGGTGCTCCTGGTGCAGGTTGTCAAGGAGGAGCGCGGCAACAAGGGCGCGGCGCTCACCACCTACCTCTCGCTCGCCGGACGCTATTCCGTTCTGATGCCCAATACGGGGCGCGGCGGCGGCATCTCCCGCAAGATCACCAATGCGGTCGACCGCAAGCGGCTGAAGACGGTGGCGCAGGATCTCGACGTGCCCGAGGGGATGGGCGTCATCCTGCGCACGGCCGGCGCCTCCCGCACCAAGGCCGAGATCAAGCGCGACTTCGAGTACCTGATGCGCCTTTGGGAGACGGTGCGCGAGCTGACCCTGCAGTCGAGCGCGCCCGCGCTCACCTATGAGGAAGGGTCGCTGGTCAAGCGCGCCATCCGCGACCTCTACAACAAGGACATCGACGAGGTCCTCGTCTCCGGCGACCAGGCCTACAAGGACGCCAAGGACTTCATGCGCATGCTCATGCCGAGCCATGCCAAGAACGTGAAGCCCTACAAGGACGTGCAGCCGCTTTTCGCCAAGTATGGCGTCGAGGCGCAGCTCGATGCGATGTTCTCCTCGCAGGTGACGCTGAAGTCCGGCGGCTACATCGTCATCAACCAGACCGAGGCGCTCGTCGCCATCGACGTCAACTCGGGTCGCGCCACACGCGAGCACAACATCGAGGACACCGCGCTCAAGACCAACTGCGAGGCCGCCGACGAGGTGGCCAGGCAGCTGCGTCTGCGCGACCTCGCGGGCCTCATCGTGATCGACTTCATCGACATGGAGGAGAACCGCAACAACCGCACGGTCGAGCGGCGCCTCAAGGAGGCGCTGAAGAACGATCGTGCGCGCATCCAGGTCGGGCGGATCTCGCCGTTCGGCCTGATGGAGATGTCGCGCCAGCGCATCCGCACCGGCGTGCTGGAAGGCTCCTCGGTGCCGTGCCCGCATTGCGCGGGCGCCGGCATCGTGCGCGCGGTCCCATCGGTCGCGCTGCACGTGCTGCGTGCTGTCGAGGAGATGCTCATCAAGAGCAACTCGCACAACCTGATCGTCCGAACCCGCACGGACGTGGCCCTGTACATCCTCAACCAGAAGCGCGCGCACCTGCGTGGGCTGGAGGACCGCTTCGGCGTCGACATCACCATCCTTGCCGACGACAGCCACACGGGTACGCATGCCTACCAGATCGAGCGCGGCGAGGCGGTGACCAACCCGCGGCCGATCGTCGTGACGACCGTCCAGGTCGACAGCGTGCTGCCGGAGGACGAGGCCGACCTCGTCGTCGAGGACGATGTCGACGAGGACGAGGAGGACACCGAGGCCGACGCCCAGCGCGACCGCCGCAATGGCGAGGCGCGCCGCGAAGGCGGGCGTCCCGAGAACCGCGAGGCGCGCGAAGGCCGGGAGGACGGCGAGGGCGGGCGCCGCCGCCGCCGCCGCCGCCGCAGGCGCGGCCGTGGCGACCGGGAGGGCCTGCCGATGGGCGGCCCGGGCTCTGCCCCCATGCCGCTCGATGCGCCACAGCCCGACGTGACGGGCGCTCCCTTCGCCGGCACGACCACCATCGAGCCTGAGGACGCCGAGGGCGAGGAGGAGCGCGAGGGCGGCGCGACCGTCCGCTCCGACGGCGCGGGCCAGGAGCGCGGCGGTCGCCGTCGCCGGGGCCGCCGCGGCGGCCGTCGTCAGCGCGAGGGGGGCTTCGCCCAGGATGGCGCGGAACCGAGCGACGAGGCCGCAGACGCCGCCGAAGGCACCCTGATGGAGGACGCCGAGGCGCCCGTCGAGACGCTGGCCGAGGTCGAGGTGGTCGGAGTCACCGCGACGGTTGCCGAGCCCGCCTCGGACGAGCCGGCGGAGGCCGCGCCTGCCCGCAAGCCTCGCGCGCCGCGCCGGCCGCGGCGTGCCGCCGCCGTCGACGAGTCGGCCGCCTCTGCCGAGGCCGAGGGTGCCGTGACGGTCCCTGTGCCCGTGGTGACCGAGGTCCCGGTCGCCGCCGTTGCGTCGGCTGCGGAGGCCGCGCCCGAGGCCGCCACACCCGAGACCACCCCGGAACCCCTGCCTGAGCCTGTCACCACAGAAGCCGTCGTGATCGGCAGCGAACCCGCTGCGCCGCGTCGTGCGGGGTGGTGGGCCAAGGCCAAGTCCGCCCTCTCGGGCGGCTGAACGTAAGCTTCAGGCCGGCGCGCCAGGGCGCGCCGGCCGAAGCTTCAGGTCAGGCGCGGCAGGTGCGAGCGGAGGAATTCTGCAGCGCCTTCGCTGATTCCGACGATCTTGTCGGTGGCCTGCCGGTAGAGCTTGAAGTTGAGCTCCGTTTCGGGGCGGCCGTCCTCCCAGTCGCGAAAGCCCTTGAGCTCAGGCCGGCCCACCGGTCGCTCGCTCCCCGCGACCCGCCGGACCGTGACGGTCACGCGAGGCGTCTGGCGGGGGACTCCGGGCACCGGTGGCACGGGATCGGCAGCAAGCACCACGCCCTCCATCACGAGCCCTGCGCCGCTCGCATTCTCGCTGGCGAAGACGAAGACAGCATCGCCGGGCGCGATATGCTTGCCACCATACATCGTCTTCTGCCGCGGCAGGACGAGGATATCGGCGGCTGGGTCCTCGATGGCCACCTTGATGACGTAGTAGGCGTGGCGGTTGGGCATGGAGGCTCCTGGCCAAGAGCCGGATCACGGGCCGACGGCGACAATATCGCTGAGGCGGAGGGAAAGCACGGGGACGGCCTCTTGGCTTCACCGTGGCCTTGAAGACTTGAGGTTGCAAGACCTGCAAGTAGCAGGCGTTCGCTGCAGTTCTGCAGAGGGCCAGCCGCTGCGCGGCCGATGCGTTTTCGTCCTTAGCGGAAGGCGTTCGGGGCCAGCGGCGGCGCCTCGTTCACCAGCGTGATCGTGACCCGCCGGTTGGGCGCGAGGTAGGGATTGTCGGGGAAGACCGGCTCGGTGTCGGCGCGCCCCACCACCGAAGTGAAACGGTCGTTGGGGAACCCGGCGCCCGCCAGGATCTCGTGCACGGCGATGGCGCGCTTGGCCGTGAGGCTCCAGGGATCGCTCGTCGGAGGCGAGCCCGGGCGCGTCGCCGACGTATGGCCGCTGATGGCCAGGCGGTTGGGCAGCTTGCGCAGGGTCGGCGTGAGCGCCTCGAGCACGCGGCGCGTGCGCTCGTAGGGCAGGACCGAGCCCTCGGGGAACATGGAGCGGCCGTCCTGGTCCATGAAGGACACGTTCACGCCGTCCTTGGTCGCCTCGATCGCGATGTTGCGCGACATCTCCGCGAATTCGGGCATGCTCTGCAGCGCCTGCCGGATGCTGGCCGCCGCGCTCTGGTTGGCCTGTCCGCTGGCCGGCGGCAGGGTCGCTGCGCGGTCGCTGGCGTCCGGCTTGCCGGCCTCTTTGGCGTCGGGCTTGCCCGTGCTCCAGGGCGCGTCGTGCGGGTCCGACGCCTTCGCGCCGGCCTTGTCGATGGTCTTGCCCATCAGGATGCCGCCGGAGCCGCTGGTGGTGGGGCTCACGTTCGGCGGCGAGAAGTAGTTGGCGAGGCCGATCTTCTGCTCCTTGGTCGTCATGCTGATCAGCCACATCAGCAGGAAGAACGCCATCATGGCGGTCACGAAGTCCGCATAGGCGATCTTCCAGGCCCCGCCATGGTGGGCATGGGCGGCCTTCTTGACCTTCTTGATGATGATCGGCTGGACGTTCTTGGCCATCGCGGTGCTGCTGCCGATCGTGTCAGGCTGCGGCGGGCAGGGCGGCGGTCGCCTCTTCCACTTCGCTGAAGGTCGGGCGGACCTCGCTGAACAGCGCCTTGCGGGCGAACTCGACCGACATCACCGGCGACTGGCCGCTGATATGGGCGAGAAGGCCGGTCTTGAGCGAGAGGTAGTACTTGGATTCCGCCTCGAACGTGCTCTTGAGCGAAGCCGCCATGGGCGCGAAGAAGCCGTAGGCGACGAAGACGCCGAAGAAGGTGCCGACGAGCGCGCCGCCGATCAGGTGGCCCAGCACCTCCGGCGGCTCGGAAATCGCTCCCATCGTCTTGATGACGCCGAGCACGGCGGCGACGATGCCGAGCGCCGGCGTCCCATCGGCGAGCGACTGCATGGCCCCGACGAGGCGCTCCTGCTCCTGGTGGTGCGTCTCCAGCTCCTCGTCCATGAGAGCCTCGATCTCATGGACGTTGTCGGCGCCCATCGACAGCATGCGCATGTAGTCGCAGACGAACTCCACCGCGTGGTGGTTGGCGGCGAAGGTCGGGAAGGCGTTGAAGAGGGTGGAGTCGTGGGGGTTCTCGATGTGCGGCTCGATCGCCGTCATGCCCTTCTGCTTGGCGAGCTTGTAGAGCGAGAACTGCATGCCCAGCAGCTCCACGTAGCAGGCCTGCTTGTACTTGGGCCCCTTGAACAGGGTGCCGAACATCTTGGGCACGGCCTTGAGCACCGGCGCGGGATTGGCGATGACGAAGGCGCCGATCGCCGCTCCGAGGATGATGACGAATTCGAAGGGCTGCCACAGGACCGCGATGTGGCCGCCCATGGCCGCGTAGCTGCCCAGCACGCAGGCGAAAACGATGAGAGTTCCGACGATCAGCCGCATGGTTGCCACCCTTGCGGGTCTCCCCGCAGAACTACTACCTTCCAATTGACGGATGGAAGTTAAGGTCGGGTTAGAGTGAGGCGTCCGGAGGTGGATCAGCGTCGCGCCGCGGCGGCGAAATCCGGGGCCGCCGCAGGGGGGCGGTCCGCCCCCGGCGCGCTGGCCGCGCCGCCGCCGCGCGCTGCGGGCGCGCCTCATCGCCCGCCGACCTCGCGCCGGCTGGCCCGACATGCAGGTTGGTCGTCCTGTCGGCTTCGGGGGCGCCGGGCCAGCAAGTCCTTGTTGCAGCGGAATCCGGATGGCCAGGCGCCCCGCGTCGCGGCGATTTGTCGCCCGGTCCACACTCTCCGGGCCGCTCGCCCGCCCGCTGATCGCTCGTGGGAGCAGCGGGGAGAGGCGAAAGGCCCTGGTGCCGCCAAGGCGCGGCCCCGTCCTCACGCGGGGCGGGCGGTCGATCCCGGGGTGTCGGCCTCTGTTCTCTGCCCAGTCCGGACGGGAGGTCCGGCTTCGGCGTCCGCCGTCGCCCGGACCAAGCGGTCCGGCTTCGGCGCGACAGGAGACGTGTCGGCCCCGGGAGCGGGACCGGGCGTCCCCGTACGGCGGGTCCGGTCACCCACCGGCGCAGGCGCCGCACCCCACGACGGACCGCTCCGGACCCTGAGTGGACCTCCGCAAGGTCTGCATCCGGAACCTGGAACGGCGCAAGAGATGGCGATGCCAAGGATCGAGCCGCCGGCGACGAGCTTAGTGATCTTGACCCCGAAGATGGACGGCACGGCGAGCTGAAGAACAGCACCACCGATTTAGCACCGCGGCTGTCAGCGGCGGGGCCAGCTTCCTCGCCCCGGAGCCGGTAAAGGCCGCAAAACCAGGGTGCCGCGGCCCTGCTCGATACAAGCGCTTCCCAAGGCGCAGTCGTGCGTCGGTCGGGGCGAACCAAATTGTCTGCACCGCCAAGCGGCTAACGACATGCGCATATGGGCTGAGTCCGGCAAACGCCGCTGCCGCTCGTTCCGAAATCCTCACCTTCGCTGCAGAAGGCGGCCTGGCCGGCGGGGCATGAGATCATGCAACCGCGGCAGTAGACCGTGCTGCGAGCTTGACACGAGCCGCCAAATCCGACCGACGCGCCTCCTTGCGGCTCGGCCGATCCTCCGCAGCTGCAAACAGACATCTTGCCGGGGACCGTCGTTCGCCAGTTTCCGTCCCACCCCGCCGCGCCGCAGACCTGAGGACACTTGCCGGCGGCGTCATTGTTGTTCCAGATCGGACCGGCGCCGATCTCACGCGCCAGCATCGGTCCCGTAGAAGCAAGAGCGCCGATCAGGATTAGCAGGAACAAGGTGAACTTATGGAGGACACCAATCATCATGCGACCTTCAACTGGCGTTTGACCTGGGGTTTATGTTCAGGAATCAACGTCGCTTCAGTACGGTGGGTGAGCCATTGGACGTGCTTGGCTTTCTGAGCCGGACCGAAACTCACGTTCAGTTCGTGCAGTTCAACGTGCCTGCGTTCGCGCCGCTGGAGCCTGTGCATTTCATGCCGGACAGGTCGGGCGCGGAAACAGTAGGCACGGAGACGTCGGGGATGCCGTACTTGTTCTCCGGGCTGTCCACCGTCGTCCCGACGCCGTGCCCGCCAATGTAGGTCCCGTTGGCGTCATAGTTCGCGTTTCCGTTCTTGTCGAAAGCAGGGGGCGGAGCAGTAGACCCCACGGCCCCGGTCGGTGGCGTGTAGGTCGGCTGGGCCGCATAGCCACTCGGCGGCTGGTACACGGGCTGTCCGATCGGGGCGCTCTGCCGGGCCGCTCCCTGGCATGCCGCGAGACCGAGCGCCGCGGCGCACACGATGACGGATGATCTTGCAGACATGGCTGGCCTCCTGGAATTGACCCGATCCGGTCTTCGCCGGACGACGGCTCAACGACATTCGACATCAGGCTGTGTCCAGCAGGCGGGCTGCTGCTCTGCGCATTAGGTCGCCGGTCCAGGACGCATCGCATCCGGAAAAAGGACGGCATCAGTCGTTGTCATGGTCCCGGGGGCAACGACGCCTACGGGACGGCCTGCAATGGCAGGGATCTGTTCTGTGCGGCCAGGGTGACCCCGACCTCGCAGAGATCCCCGACTCCTCGTTCGACCAAAGCTGCGCTTGGGGGAGGGCGCCAACTGCAACCGGAGACCGCGCCCTATTGAAGCACCATGTGAAGAGGAGTCAATTACTGATTGAACAACTGGGAATGACCGGCTGCCCATTTTGCGCGGACCTTTCGCGCCGAGGTTTGCCTCAATTAGCCAGCCGGCGGCTTTGGACTTGATGGACTTTGTGGCAAGCTTAGCCGGTACGCGCGTGACGAAAGTAGCGCCGGCCTAATTCTCCGGAGGTTGCAGTGTTCAGTTGCCTGCGGTGGCGGCCGTTGACGGCCGCTCTTCTGGTGGGCTGCACCGCGGGGTGCATTGCCCTGGAACAGGGAGACCGTGTACCGGAAGCGCTGGTCGACCAGGCTGTCCTCCCCGAATACACGGGCATCCGCTTTTACGCTAACGACCCGAAAAGCCTACGGGACCTCGCCGAGGATCGCGTGGCGGAACTGCGGGACGCGCCTTCCCGCCGCGCTTTGGCCGGCAAGGCTGTGAAGATCAACTACCTGTCCCTGTCCGGCGGAGCGGGCGACGGCGCGTATGGGGCGGGTTTCCTGAACGGTTGGTCGGCTGCGGGCACCCGTCCCGTCTTCGACGTGGTGACGGGGATCAGCACCGGCGCGCTGATCGCGCCTTTCGCCTATCTGGGATCTTCCTATGACGGCAAGCTCCGCCAGGCCTATACGGGCATCAGGTCGGAGGACGTGGAGGTCCCCGACGAGGCCGTGCCGGCTGTGCTCGGCCTTGCGGCGAGCCTTAGTTCAAGCGACCGCCTTGAGGCGCTCATTGCAAAGCATGTGACGCCGAAGATCGTCCGCGAGATCGCCGAGCAGTACAGATCGGGCCGGATGCTTCTCATCGGCACCACGAACCTCGACGCGCAGCGTCCTGTGATCTGGGACATCGGGGCGATCGCCGCGACCGGCCGTCCTGACGCCCTGCCCCTGATCCGCCAGATCATCCTGGCCTCGGCCGCCGTGCCTGGCCTGTTTCCCCCCGTCCGCATCAAGGTAGGCGTCGATGGCAAGAACTATGACGAGTGGCACGTGGACGGGGGCGTGACGAGGCAGGTCTTTCTCTTCCCGCCGGGGTACGATCCCAAGATCGTCGACAAGGCCATCCGCTGGCGGCCTCAGCGCCGAGCCTTCGTCATCAGAAACAGCAAGATTGACCCGCAATACGAAGCGGTCTCCGGATCGATGCTGGAAATCGCCAATCGATCAATTTCTACACTAATAAAGTCGCAGGGAATTGGAGATCTCTATAGAATATATGCAGTGTGCAGGGAATATAGTATTGATTACAACGTCGCCTTCATTCCAAACGAATTCAACGAGAGGTCGAAGGAGCTCTTTGACAAGGAATATATGGCTCGACTCTACGACTTTGCTTACAATGAGGCTAAGCGGGGCTATGCTTGGCACAAGGAGCCTCCGGGCCTTGACCAAGCACCGGAGTGATTGAACGAAGATAGGTTTGCTCCATACTGCAAACGCGTCCCTCCGATGTAGGGAGGGTCTGGAATCTGGCCCGCGGTCCTTGTCGGCTCCTGGCGCGCAACCGACCTCCGCGATCGATCGACGACCTGCTCCCCCCCCCCTTTGACACCGCCCCCCACCCTCGCTACATCCCCGTCTCCGCGCGGGTGCTCGCCGTCCGCGCATCCCGTCCACCGTGGAATCCCCATGCGCGCCGAGATCGAATCTCTGCTCGAAGCCGCCAAGCAGTCCGTGGGACTGCTGAGGAGGCATCTTTGACTTCGATGCCGCGACGCGTCGCCTGGCCGAGCTGAACGCCAAGGCCGAGGATCCCTCCCTCTGGAACGACGCCGAGGCCGCGCAGAAGGTGATGCGCGAGCGCACGGACCTGGAGGATAGGCTCTCCTCCATCGCGCGGCTGGAGCGCGAGCTGGAGGACGCCGTCACGCTGATCGAGCTCGGCGAGGCCGAGGGGGACGCCTCCGTCGTCGCCGAGGGCGAGCAGGGCATCCGCGCCGTGCAGGGCGAGGCCGCGCGCCGGCAGGTGGAGACGCTGCTCTCGGGCGAGGCCGACCAGAACGACACCTATCTCGAGGTGCATTCCGGCGCGGGCGGCACCGAGAGCCAGGACTGGGCCAACATGCTCATGCGCATGTACACGCGCTGGGCCGAGCGGCGCGGCTACAAGGTCGAGGTCGTCGACTATTCCGAGGGCGAGGAGGCCGGCATCAAGGGCGCCACGCTGCTCATCAAGGGCCACAACGCCTATGGCTGGGCCAAGACGGAGAGCGGCGTGCACCGGCTGGTGCGCATCTCGCCCTTCGATTCCAACGCGCGCCGGCACACGAGCTTCGCCTCCATCTGGGTCTACCCGGTCATCGACGACCGCATCCAGATCGACGTGAAGGAGAGCGACTGCCGCATCGACACGTTCCGCTCCTCCGGCGCGGGCGGCCAGCACGTCAACACGACGGATTCGGCCGTGCGCATCACGCACAACCCCACGGGCATCGTGGTGGCCTGCCAGCAGGAGCGCTCGCAGCACAAGAACCGCGCCAAGGCCTGGGACATGCTGCGCGCCCGCCTCTACGAGCTGGAGCTGCAGAAGCGCGAGGAGAAGGCCAATGCCGAGGCGGCCTCCAAGACCGACATCGGCTGGGGCCACCAGATCCGCTCCTATGTCCTGCAGCCCTACCAGCTGGTGAAGGACCTGCGCACGGGCACCCAGTCCACCAGCCCCGGCGACGTGCTTGACGGCGAGCTCGACCCCTTCATGGAAGCCGCGCTCGCCCAGCGCGTCTATGGCGGTGGCGAGGAGGTTGAGGACATCGACTGAGGGGAGGGGGCGTCGGCGCCCTTTCGGGGTGAACCAGCTTGGTTCGCCCGCTCAGATGTCCACGAGGTCCGTGGCGAAGGCCGCGCGCTCCTGGATGAAGGTGAAGCGGGCCTCGGGCTTGTTGCCCATCAGCCGTTCCACCGCGTCGGACGTGTCCGTCTTCTCGTCCGGGACGACGCGGACCTTGAGCAGGGTGCGCTTGCGCGGGTCCATGGTCGTTTCCTTCAACTGGCCCGGCATCATCTCGCCCAGGCCCTTGAAGCGGCCGATCTCGACGTTGCTCTTGCCCTTGAAGACCGTGCGCAGCAGCTCCTCCTTGTGCGCGTCGTCGCGCGCATAGACGGAGGTCGCGCCGTGGCTGAGCCGATAGAGGGGCGGCACGGCGAGGTAGAGGTGACCTTGGTCGATCAGCCTGGGCGTCTGGCGGTAGAAGAAGGTGATGAGGAGCGAGGCGATGTGGGCGCCGTCGACGTCGGCGTCCGTCATGATCACCACCTTCTCGTAGCGCAGCTCGTCCTCGCGGTAGTGCGAGCCGGTGCCGCAACCCAAGGCCTGCACAAGGTCGGAGAGCTGCTGGTTCGCATTGAGCTTGTCGCGGCTGGAATTGGCGACGTTGAGGATTTTTCCGCGCAGGGGCAGCACGGCCTGGGTCTGGCGGTCGCGCGCCTGCTTGGCCGAGCCGCCGGCCGAGTCGCCCTCCACGATGAAGAGCTCGGAGCCCGCGGCGCCCGCGGCGGAGCAGTCGGCGAGCTTGCCGGGCAGGCGCAGCTTGCGCACGGCGGTCTTGCGGGCGACCTCCTTCTCCGCCTTGCGGCGCAGCCGCTCCTCGGCGCGGTCGATCGTCCAGTCGAGCAGCTTGTTGGCCTGCGAGGGCGAGGCGGCGAGCCAGTGGTCGAAGGCGTCGCGGATGGCGTTCTCGACGATGCGCGAGGCCTCCAGCGTGGCGAGCTTGTCCTTGGTCTGGCCCTGGAATTCCGGCTCGCGGATGAACACCGAGAGCATGGCGGCGCAGCTCGCCATGACGTCGTCCGTGGTGACGGCCGCCGCGCGCTTGGTCTGGCCGACGCGGTCGGCATGGTCGCGCAGCGCGCGCAGCAGGGCGATGCGCAGCCCGCTCTCGTGCGTGCCCCCCTCGGGCGTGGGGATCGTGTTGCAGTAGGAGTTGACGAAGCCGTCCTCCACCCCGCCGAGCCAGCTGATCGCCCATTCCAGCGAGCCGTGCCCGCCTGGCTTGTCGATCTTTCCGGCGAAGATCTGGTCCGTCACCAGCTCCTTGCCGTCGATCTCGCGGGCGAGGTAGTCGCGCAGGCCCGCGGGGAAGCGGAAGGTCTCCTCGGCCGGCACGCCCTCGACGCCGGCGAGCAAAGCGGGCGCGCAGGCCCAGCGGATCTCGACGCCGCCGAAGAGATAGGCCTTGGAGCGCGCCATCTTGAAGAGCCGGCGCGGCGAGAACTTCGCCTCGGCCCCGAAGATCAGTGCGTCCGGGTGGAAGGTCACCTTCGTCCCGCGCCGGTTCCGCACGGGGCCCAGGTGCTCCAGCGGGCCCTGCGGGATGCCGCGCGAATAGAGCTGGCGGTAGAGCTGCTGCTCCTTGGCGACCTCCACCTCGAGCCTGTCCGACAGCGCGTTGACCACGGAGACGCCCACGCCGTGCAGGCCGCCGGAGGTCTCGTAGACCTTGCTGTCGAACTTGCCGCCGGCATGCAGCGTGGTGAGGATGACCTCGAGCGCGGACTTGCCGGGAAACTTCTTGTGCGGGTCGACGGGGATGCCGCGGCCATTGTCGGTGACGCAGAGCGAGCCGTCCTCGAACAGCTCCACGCCGATGAAGGTGGCGTGGCCGGCCACCGCCTCGTCCATGGAATTGTCGATCACCTCGGCGAAGAGGTGGTGCAGCGCCTTCTCGTCGGTGCCGCCGATATACATGCCCGGGCGGCGGCGGACGGGCTCCAGGCCCTCGAGCACCTCGATGTCGGCGGCGGTGTAGCCGGCCTCGCCGGGCGTGCCGGTGGCCTTGGGGGCGCTGGCGGCTGGGGCCGCAGCGGCCTTCTTGCGCGCCGGGGCGGCCGCGCCTGCGCCCTCCGGCAGCTTGCGCGCCGCCGAGCCATCGCCGAAGAGGTCTCCCGAATTCGCCATGCCGGCTCTGCCTCCGCCCTTGATTCGCGTGGCCCGCATCATGCCACGGCCGGTGGTGTGACGTGAACGGACCGGAAACGCAAGGCCCGGACCTGCGGCCTAGGCGCTCTCGCGCAAGGCCGGCGCAGACGAAAACTCGACCTCCGCGACGGCGGGGGGCGTCCGCCCCTCCAGCCAGGCTTCGAGCTCGGCCCGGGCACGGCCGGTGAGGGCGCGTTTGCGGGCGATGGCCTTCTCCGCCCCGCGCAGCCGCTTGCCGTCTGGCCCCTTCGAGGCGCCCGTAATGGGCGGAAAGAGGCCGAAATTGACGTTCATGGGCTGGAAGGAGCGCGGGCCGTTGTCGATGGTCTCGATGTGCCCGCCCGTGATGTGGTTCACCAGGGCGCCCATGGCGGTGGTGGCGGGCGGCACGGAGGCCTCGAGCCCCTGCGCCTCGGCCGCGCAGAACCGGCCGGCGAGCAGGCCGACGGCGGCCGATTCCACATAGCCTTCGCAGCCCGTGATCTGGCCGGCGAAGCGTAGCTGCGGGCGGGCCTTGAGCCGCAGGGTCGGATCGAGATGGCGGGGCGAGTTGAGGTAGGTGTTGCGGTGCAGGCCGCCGAGGCGCGGGAACTCGGCGTTCGCGAGGCCCGGAATGGTGCGGAACAGGCGCGCCTGCTCGGCATGCTTCAGCTTCGTCTGGAAGCCGACCATGTTGTAGAGCGTGCCCAGCGCGTTGTCCTGGCGCAGCTGGACGACCGCATAGGGCTTCACCGTGGGATCGTGCGGGTTGGTGAGGCCGAAGGGCTTGAGCGGGCCGTGGCGCAGGGTCTCGCGGCCGCGCTCGGCCATGACCTCGATCGGCAGGCAGCCGTCGAAATAGGGCGTGCCGGCCTCCTCCCACGCCTTGAAGCTGGTCTTCTCGCCGGCCAGCAAGCCGTCGACGAAAGCCTCGTATTGCTCGCGGTCGAGCGGGCAATTGATGTAGTCCGCGCCCGAGCCGCCGGGGCCGGCCTTGTCGTAGCGCGACTGGAACCACGCCACGCTCATGTCGATGCTGTCGCGGTAGACGATGGGAGCGATGGCGTCGAAGAAGGCGAGCGCGTCCTCGCCGGTGAGCGAGCGGATGCCTTCGGCCAAAGCCGGGGAGGTGAGAGGACCGGTCGCCAGGATGGTCGGGCCCCAGCTCTCCGGCGGCAGGCCGGGCACCTCGCCGCGCTCGATCGTCACCAGAGGATGGGCGTCGAGCGCTGCGGTGACGGCGTCCGCGAAGCCGTCGCGGTCCACGGCGAGCGCGCCGCCGGCGGGAACCTGGTGCGCATCCGCGCAGCGCATGATGAGCGATCCGAGGCGGCGCATCTCCTGGTGGAGCAGGCCGACCGCATTGAGCTCGGCGTCGTCGGAGCGGAAGGAGTTGGAGCAGACGAGTTCGGCGAGCCGGTCCGTCTTGTGCGCGTCGGTGCCGCGCTCCGGGCGCATCTCGTGCAAAACGACGGGAACGCCGGCCTGCGCGAGCTGCCAGGCGGCCTCCGAACCGGCGAGCCCGCCGCCCACGACATGCACGGCGGCGGTGGGAGAAGGAGGAGGTGTCATGGCCGGCAACCTAGTCGCCGGAGAAGGGTGGGACAAGGCGGGCGATGAACGCCAGGAGCGCCGACCTCCGGCCTGCACTCGGCAGCGTCACGAGGAGGAGCGAGCCTGGAGGCCCCGCGCTGAAGATCGCGCAAACGCAAACGCCCGCCGAAGGGGCGGGCGTTGCGGCGCTCGGGTGGGCAGGGGAGGGGTCCGTCCACCCGGCGGCTCGAAGCTCTCTCGAAGCTCTGCGGCTTACGCGGAGGCGGCGTGCTTCTTGGCGATGAAGCGAATCTCGCCGCGGCGGATGCCGAGGTCGTTCAGGTCACGATCCGTGAGCTGGGAGAGCTCGCGCACCGTGGTGCGGTAGCGGTTCCAGTTGCGGAGCCGCTTGGTGAGGGTGTTGACGTTCAACATGGCTGTCGTCCTTGATGCAGTGCGGTAAATCTCTGGAAGAGAACGGTTTCAACCCGCCGGTCGGCGGCGCGTTCCCGTCTCTTTGTTGCACTGCATATACGCTCGCCCCCGCCTCCGGTGTAGCGGGGGCGGAGGCATTTCAGTCCCGCTTTGAACGCATGGCTTCGTCAAAAATCATTAACCGATGCGCGAATCGCGCATGGCAAAATTGTGACGCTCCAGGCTCTATTCGGCTGCGTTCGCGGCAGGCCGCACGGGCCTGCGGGCCAGCACCTCCGCCAGGAAGCGGCCGGTATGGCTTGCCTTGGCCTTGACGATGTCCTCGGGCCGGCCCTGCGCCACGATCATGCCGCCGCCGTCGCCGCCCTCGGGGCCGAGGTCGAGGATCCAGTCGGCCGTCTTGATGACTTCGAGGTTATGCTCGATCACCACGACCGTGTTGCCCTGCTCGACCAGTTCGTGCAGCACCTCGAGCAGCTTGGCGACGTCGTGGAAGTGCAAGCCGGTCGTCGGCTCGTCGAGGATGTAGAGCGTCCGGCCCGTCGAGCGCCGGGCCAGCTCCTTGGAAAGCTTCACGCGCTGGGCCTCGCCGCCCGAGAGCGTCGTGGCCTGCTGGCCGACCTTGACATAGTCGAGCCCGACGCGAGCAAGCGTCTCCATCTTTTCGCGGATCGAGGGCACGGCCTTGAAGAGCTCACCGGCCTCCTCGACCGTCATGTCCAGCACGTCCGCGATCGACTTCTCCTTGTATTTCACCTCCAGCGTCTCGCGGTCGTAGCGCTTGCCCTTGCACACGTCGCAGGTGACGTAGACGTCCGGCAGGAAGTGCATCTCGATCTTGATGACGCCGTCGCCCTGGCAGGCCTCGCAGCGCCCGCCCTTCACGTTGAAGGAGAAGCGCCCGGGCTGGTAGCCGCGCGCCTTGGCCTCCGGCAGGGCGGCGAACCACTCGCGGATGGGCGTGAAGGCCCCGGTATAGGTGGCGGGGTTGGAGCGCGGCGTGCGGCCGATCGGCGACTGGTCGATGTCGATGACCTTGTCGAGGTGCTCGAGCCCCTCGATCGTGTCGAAGGGCGCAGGATGCTCCAGCGCGCCGTTCAGGCGGCGGGCGACGGCCTTGTAGAGCGTGTCGATGATCAGCGTGGACTTGCCGCCGCCGGAGACGCCGGTGATGCAGGTGAAGGTGCCCAGCGGGATCTCCGCCGTCACGTCCTTGAGGTTATTGCCGCGCGCGCCCGTGATGCGCAGCATCCGGCCCTTCTGCGGCTTGCGGCGCTTGGCCGGGACGGGAACGTTCAGTGCGCCCCGCAGGTACTTGCCCGTGAGCGAGGCAGGATCGTCCATGACATGGGCGGGCGTGCCCTGCGACACGATCTGTCCGCCATGGATGCCCGCGCCGGGGCCGACGTCGACGACGTAGTCAGCCTGCAGGATGGCGTCCTCGTCGTGCTCCACCACGATGACGCTGTTGCCGAGGTCGCGCAGCCGCTTCAGCGTCTGCAGCAGGCGCTCGTTGTCGCGCTGGTGCAGGCCGATAGACGGCTCGTCCAGCACGTAGAGCACCCCGGTGAGGCCGGAGCCGATCTGCGAGGCGAGGCGGATGCGCTGGCTCTCGCCGCCCGACAGGCTGCCGGAGTTGCGCGACAGCGTGAGGTATTCGAGGCCGACGTCGAGCAGGAAGGACAACCGCTCGCGGATCTCCTTCAGGATGCGCCCGGCGATCTCGTTCTGCTTGTCCGAGAGCCGCTCGGGCAGGCTGGTGAACCAGCCATGGGCGTCGCGCACCGAGAGCTGCGAGACCTGGCCGACATGCTCGCCGGCGATCTTCACGGCCAACGCCTCGGGCTTCAGCCTGAAGCCGTGGCACGCGGCGCAGGGCGTCTCGGCCATGAAGCGGCCGATCTCCTCGCGCGCCCAGTCGCTGTCGGTCTCCTTCCAGCGCCGCTCCATGTTGCGCACGACGCCCTCGAAGGGTTTCTTCACCTCGTAGGCGCGCAGCCCGTCGTCGTAGTTGAAGCGGATGCTCTCGCCGCCGGAGCCGAAAAGGATCACGTCCCGCGCGGATTGCGGCAGGTCCTTCCACTTCGTGGTGAGCTTGAAGCCGTAGTGCAGGCCGAGCGCCGCCAGCGTCTGGCCGTAATAGGGCGAGGTCGACTTCGCCCAGGGCGCGATGGCCCCTGCACGCAGGGTCAGCGTCTCGTCGGGCACGACGAGCATGGGGTCGATCGCCATCTCGTGGCCCAGGCCGTCGCAGGCCGGGCAGGCGCCGAAGGGATTGTTGAAGGAGAAGAGCCGCGGCTCCACCTCGGGGATGGTGAAGCCCGAGACGGGGCAGGCGAACTTCGAGGAGAAGATGATGCGCTTTTGCTCGCCCTTGTCGTCCTTGGCGTCGTGATCGGCGAACTCCATCACGGCGATTCCGTCGGCGAGCTCCAGCGCCGTCTCGAAGCTCTCGGCGAGCCGCGCGCCGATGTCGGCGCGCACCACGATGCGGTCCACCACGACGTCGATGTCGTGCTTCAGCTTCTTGTCGAGCGCGGGGGCCTCCGCGATCTCGTGGAAGGCGCCGTCGATCTTCACGCGCTGGAAGCCGCGCTTCTGGAAGTCGGCGAGCTCCTTACGGTACTCGCCCTTGCGCCCGCGCACGACCGGAGCGAGCAGGTAGAGGCGGGTCTTCTCAGGCAGCGCGAGCACGCGGTCCACCATCTGCGAGACGGTCTGGCTCTCGATGGGCAAGCCCGTGGCGGGTGAATAAGGGATGCCGACGCGCGCCCAGAGCAGGCGCATGTAGTCGTAGATCTCGGTCACCGTGCCCACCGTGGAGCGCGGGTTCCGGGACGTGGTCTTCTGCTCGATGGAGATGGCCGGCGACAGGCCGTCGATCTGGTCGACGTCCGGCTTCTGCATCATTTCAAGGAACTGACGCGCATAGGCCGACAGGCTCTCCACGTAGCGCCGCTGCCCCTCGGCATAGATCGTGTCGAAGGCGAGCGAGGACTTGCCGGAGCCCGAGAGACCCGTGAACACCACAAGCTTGTCGCGGGGGATCGTGAGGTCGACGTTCTTCAGGTTGTGCTCGCGCGCGCCGCGGATGGCGATGACGCGGCGTTCGGCCGCGGCCTTCTCGCCGGCTGCACGGTCGAAGAACTCGTCGATGGAGGCCATGCGGAGACCCTTTTGGCGCGGCGTCCCGCCAAAGGTCCGGCTGGCGGACGAAGGTCCGGCCGGAGGCGGGCAGGGGACTAGCGGTGTCAGACCTTAACTAGTGCGCCGACCTGCGGCGCGACAGGGGAATCGACGCGACGTCTCGCATTCGCGTCCGCTTGTCCCCATAGCGCGGCCATGATAGGAACACAACAGGAACAAATGGCGGCGCTTCCGGTTGGGTCCGGTGGGCACGTGTGGATAACCCGGCCTCGGCCGCCCCGCCCGGGGCGGACATGCGATAGTGATCGCGGCCGGAAGCGTGATGGAGCAGGCGATGGCGGGCAGCGTCAACAAGGTCATTCTGGTCGGCAATCTCGGGCGTGACCCCGAGGTGCGCCGGATGAACAGCGGCGAGAGCGTCGTCAGCTTCAGCGTCGCCACCTCCGAGACGTGGCGCGACAAGGCCTCCGGCGAGCGCCGCGAGCGCACGGAGTGGCACAACGTCGTCATCTTCAACGAGAACCTCGGGAAGATCGCCGAGCAGTACCTGAAGAAGGGCGCCAAGGTGTACCTGGAAGGCCAGCTCCAGACCCGCAAGTTCACCGACAAGAACGGCCAGGAGCGCCAGACCACCGAGGTGGTGCTGCAACGCTTCCGCGGCGAGCTCACGCTGCTCGACGGCCGCGGCCAGGGCGGCGGCGGGGCGATGGACGACGACATGGGCGGCGGCTATGGCGGTTCGCGCAGCGGGGGCGGCGGCGACTTCGGCCGGTCCACCCCGATGCAGCGCCCCTCCGGCGGGGGTGGGGGGCCGCGCCCTGCGACGGATCTTGACGACGACATCCCGTTCTAGTCGACGCTAGTCGGCGACGTCTGGAGCGCGGGCTTCACGGCCCGTTCTTGCGCAAGCCAGCCCTGGACTCCCGCGGTAGAGGTAGGGCAAGCGAGTTCGCCCATTCTTAGCCGGCGGCCAGCCTGAAGGAGCGCTTTGCATGGGAAGAGCGGGCAGGGAGGCCCGCGCTCCGTCGTTTGCGTGTCGCCTTACCGCAACGATGTCGTCCGGCTGCGCCCCGCGATCATGCCCCAGATCGCCAGCACGATGACGGCGCCGACGACCGCGCCGATCAGGCCGGCGCCTTCGCCCACCCGGTACCAGCCGATCGCCTGCCCGAGATAGGTGGCGACGAAGGCGCCGACGATGCCGAGCAAGGCGGTGAGGATGAACCCGGTCGGCTCGTTGTCGCCGGGCATGATGAACTTGGCGATGACGCCCGCCACGAAGCCGATGATGATCGTCCAGATGATGCCCATGTGAAATCTCCCGGGTCCGTCCTCCGGCGGCAACTGACGCCGCCGCGAGGCGGCCGGGGGATCAACGAACACCCCCCGCCCGAGGTTCGATCGCCATGTCTTCGATCGGCATGTCTTCGATCGCCGTGTCGCGGAACCTCCGCCCCGGCCTGGGGTTGCCAGCCGCATCGGACTTTTGCAGGAGCAAGGCCATGGCCGAAGGATTTCCCTCGATGACCGCGCTGCTGGGGCTGCTTGCGGTCGCCGGCTACCAGAACCGCGACAAGATCGCCGAAATGCTGCGCGGCGCGCAGGGGCAGGGCGTCCCCGCCGGAGCAGGCCATGGCGCCTCGGGCCAGCCCGGCTACGGGGACGGCGGCGGCCTCGGCGGCCTGATCGGCCAGCTTCTCGGCGGCGGCGGCGCGCAAGGCGGCGGCACGGCGGGCGGCGTCGGGGGCGGGCTTGGCGGCCTCATGCACACGCTTTCGGGCGGCGGTGCGGGCTCGTTCCTGGGTGGCGGACTCAACGAACTCGCTGAGCGCTTCAACCAGACCGGCCACGGCGACACCGTGCAGTCCTGGATCTCCAGCGGCCCGAACAGGCCGGTCCAGCCACAGGAGCTGGAGCAGGCGATCGGCCCGGACGTGCTCGACCAGTTGACGCGCAGCACGGGCCTGCCGCGGGACGAGCTGCTGTCCCGCTTGTCTCGCGAGCTGCCGAAGGCGGTCGACCAGTACACGCCGGATGGCCGCTTGCCGCCCACGAGCGGAGAGACCGGCCCGACGATCTAGACCGCTGCTCCCCGCACCGGGTTCTAGCGCCGCGCGCTCGCCAGGGTGTGGGTGGCCAAGGCGCGGCTTGCGAGAGCCTGCCGCCGGTCACAGGCGATCTGTGCAGACGAAAAGGCGCGGCGCATGGCGATCACGGCGGGGCTTTCGTCACAGTCGGGATCGCGGACGAGCCGGCCCAGGCGGCGCAGGTCGTCCTGGGCGTAGCCGAGTTCCGCGAAAGCCTCCTGTTCGTCGAGGTCCGACCAGAAGTCGGCCCATTCGACGTGGTCGTCCGAGGAGGCCATCAGGCGGCGCATCTCCTCGAGCGAGCAGGCGACTGCCGAGGCGCAAAGCGACAGCACCAGGGCGATAGAAAGACAGGCGGCACTCACGCGCATGGTGCCCTCCGGGAGGGGGATGATGCCGGATTGTCGCCCGGCCGCGCGGATCCGAGTGTAACGCAAATCACAAGCAAGGATGTGTTGATTCTATCGAAGCGCTGACGAAGCGCTGAACTCCGGCTTGATCCACGGCATGGCGGTCCGAAGCGTCCCGCGCTTTCATGTGTCCGGTCACCCTTCCGGACGATCGCATGCAGCGCCTGTTTCCCATCCTCCTTTTCCTCGTTCCGGCCGGCACGCTCGTCGCCGGGCTTGCGCTTCTGGCGACGGGGCGGGCGGAACTGGCGCATCTCGCCTTTTCCGGCGGAACGGCGGTCGTGCTGGCCGTCCTCCTCGGCGTCATCGTCTCGAGCCTGGCGCGGGGCGCCTTCGGCCTCGACATCATCGCCGCCGCGTCGATGGCCGGCGCGCTCTGGGTGGGCGAGGCGCTCGCCGGCAACGTCGTCGCCTTGATGTTCGCCGGCGGACAGCTCCTCGAGACCTACGCCCAGGCGCGCGCGCAGCGGGAAATGACCGCGCTCTTGGCGCGCCAGCCGCGAACGGCCCTGCGCTACGAGGATGCGGGCCTCGCCGAGCGGCCCATGGCGGAGATTGGACCCGGCGATCGGCTCCTGGTGCGCTCTGGCGACGTGGTGCCCGTCGACGGTTCCGTGGACGCGGACGCGGCGGTGGTGGACGAGGCCGCGCTGACCGGCGAGTCCGTTCCGATCAGGCGTGCGCGGGGCCAGCCCCTCATGAGCGGCACGACGAATGTGGGCCCGGCCTTCGACATGGTGGCCCAGCGCCGCGCCGAGGACAGCGCCTATTCGCGCATCGTTCGGCTCGTGCAGGCGGCGCAGGAGGCCCGGCCTCCGATGGCGCGGCTCGCCGACCGCTGGGCGCTCGGCTTCCTGGCCTTCACCGCCGCGCTGGCCGGGGGCACCTGGTTTCTCACCCACGACGCCGTGCGCACGCTCGCCGTGCTCGTGGTGGCGACGCCCTGCCCGCTGATCCTCGCGGTGCCTGTGGCGCTCGTGGCCGGCCTCTCGCGATGCGCGAGCCACTCGGTGCTGGTGAAGAGCGGTGCGGCGCTGGAGGCACTGGCGCGCTCCCGCGTGCTCCTGCTCGACAAGACGGGAACGCTGACCTCGGGCGTACCCCGCGTCTCCTCCGTCCGGGTGACGGAGGGTTTCGGCGAGGGCGACGTGCTCCAGTTGGCGGCCGCTCTGGCCCAGTCCTCGCCGCACGTCATGTCGGGGGCGCTGGTGCAGGACGCGCTCGCCAAGGGCTTCCCGCTCGCGCCGCCGACCTCGGTGCGCGAGGACCATGGGGCAGGCCTGTCGGGGCTCGTCGAAGGCCGGCCGGTCGTGCTCGGCAGCGTCGATCACGTCGCGGGTCTGGTGAGCGGCGCCGACGCGGCGCGGCAGGCGCTCGACGGCGACGAGCCCGCCGAGGGCCGGGCGATCGTGGCCGTCGGCATCGACGGGCGTTTCGCCGGGCTGATCGAGATGGTCGACGAGCCGCGCGCCGAGGCACGGTCCGTGCTGGACGACCTGCGCCGCGCCGGCGTGAAGCGGATCGTCCTGGTGACCGGCGACCGCGAGGCGATCGCCCGCTCCATCGCCGAGGGCATGCCGATCGACAGGATCGTGGCGCAGGCCACGCCGTCCGGGAAGGTCGACGTCGTCAAGGAGGAGGCGCAGTACGGTCCGACGCTCATGGTCGGCGACGGCGTCAACGACGCGCCCGCGCTCGCGGCGGCGGGCGTCGGCCTCGCCATGGGCGCGCGCGGCGCGGCCGCGACCTCCGAGGCGGCGGACGCCGTGATCCTGCAGGACAATCTCGACCGGCTCCCCATCGCGCTGCGTGTCGCGCGGCGCGCGCGCACCATTGCGCTGGAAAGCGTCGGCGTTGGAATTGCGCTCTCGTCGGCCGGCATGGTGGCGGCCGCCCTGGGCTATCTCAGCCCGCTCCAGGGCGCAGTGGCCCAGGAGGTGATCGACGTCGCGGTGATCCTCAACGCGCTCCGGGCGCTGGGCGGAAAAGTGACCCAAAGCTGAACGATGCCAGCCACTTGCACGACGTCGCTGGGAAAAATCCGGGTCGACGGCGAATTCGCCGCCCGGTGCGCTTGACAGCGGAAGGTGGGTCCCGTAATCCACCGCGACCGCTGCGGACCTGAGGTTCGCATACGGGGGTGTAGCTCAGTTGGTTAGAGCGCCGGCCTGTCACGCCGGAGGCCGCGGGTTCGAGCCCCGTCACTCCCGCCACTTTTCAGACACTTACCGCAACTGCGAGTATCAACCCGGCCGGCGAGTTGATACTTTTGAGCGTTATTCGTTCTCGTCGCGCAACCGCTTGCGACCGGCTCTTCGGGCTGCGGCAACGGCCTTTATCGACGTGACATCAGCGGGCACATACGTCTCAAAAAGGGTGTTGCTGGCGCTCAGGGTATTGCCCATTGCGTGAGCGAGGTGGGCAGGTTCAGCACTTCCTGCGATAGCTTCCCGCGCGCCGGAGCGCCGAAAATCCAGCATTTGCCGCCGTTCACCTTCCCCAAATAACAGGCAACGGATTTCACGAAAATCCTCTGCAAAGCGATCCTTCGTGAAGGGTCGTGGCTGCCAAGGCCGGCCATCACCTGCGGTATGCCCACGGGTCAAAAACACGTAAGCGTCATCGAGCATTTCTACCCCGATGCCAGCCAGATAAATTCGCAAAAGGCGAGCGGTACGGGGTGATAGTGCTGAGCCAACCCGACGACCTGTTTTTGCTCTTTCAGTGAGCATCAGTCCGCCCGAAAGGACGTCTCGCACCTGCCGGGCAACCAGCGTCCGGACGTCTCCTGGAGATAATTGGGAGTCCCACATAACTGCCAACGCCGCCGCGAGCCCCTTGTGACCTGTGCGCCAGGCAGTTTTCACCAATCTTACCGCCTCGCCCTCCGACCACGTAGCTGTGCGGCCCTTCGCAGCCGTATTCCGCACTCCTAACGAGGGGTCAGCGTCACGCTCGCAGTACTGAAGTGCCGCTGAAACTTTCCAAAGAGCACGCCAGATTTTTATCACTCGGTGTGCCTCGCGGAGGCTGACCCGCTGCTCGATAAAAACGCGAAGCTCAGATATGTCCTCCAACGACACAGTCGACGGAGCAACGTCACCGAAAAGAGGCTCAATCCTAGCCCAGGATCGATCCCACTCCGCGCGTGTCGCAGGTGCCTTACGTCGCCATTCCTCGGTGCGCCTGTATCGCGCAAATGCCTCCCCCAGCGAACCGGTGGGCCAATAACGAACACTGAATATGGCGTCTGAATCGCTTGATCGACCTTCGCCAGAGGGAGCTGACATCGCACCAATGCGAAATTGAGCCCAGCGTTGAGCCCAAAGCCCAGCAATCCTCCATGCTTCTGGACCGTCAGGGCCACATCGGATCATCCGAAAACCCTGACGTTTCATGGCTTTTGTCGGCCGCCAATAGCCTCGGCCCTTTATCACGACGTAATAGGGTATCTGCACCCTAGTCACGATGTCGAAGACTCCGAATTCGACCTCGCACGACCCCAGTGCGAGCATCAGCGGCGCTTGTCGGCATGGTTGCTCCGAATAGGTGAGGGTACCGGGCCCTCCGCCATGCGTCGATGGCGTCCAGGTCGAATAAGCCAGTGTCGGGATCGGCCGCTGGAAATCCTCGTGCAACCAGTTGGGGCAACTGAACTTGAAATTCCTCCTCCGTCAGTCCTAGACGACGGGCTGCACTATGCCCGGGAACGTCGCCCGGGATGACGCGTGGTGCTCGAATTGGCATAGAATTTGGCTCCACATACCCCGCGATGAGGCTCTGCGAGAAAAGGTAGGCCTGTTCTTGTTGAGCCACGGCGAGGACGCGCGATTGCAGACAACTGCAATTGTGTGTCAACGCGGCCGGCGAATTTTTGCTGCCGGCTGGGCGCTCGCCGTATCTGCACTGGCCATTTCTCGACGAAGCGCAAGAACGATCACACTGGTGATCGTCCGGCATTCCTTGTTTGCGACGTCTCTCACCCAGTTGCCGATCTCGGCAGGCAGCCGAAGGCGAACAGCGCCCCGTTCGGTCATGTCTCTCTCCTTTTCGCGTCGCACAATCTAGCACCTCTATATGAGTATCACAATACTCAAAAGGAGCTTGCATGCACCCTCGTAGGCCTTTATGAGTCCGTCGGCCTACGAGACTTGCGAGAGCAACATGACAAACCAGCCCTACGACCAAATCCGACTTCGTTTTTCAACGGAGACCATGACTCAGCTTCGCAAAGCAGCGAGCGAAAACAAACGCTCAATCACTCAAGAGGCCGAGCTCCGTATTGAGGAGTCGTTTGATCAGAAGAAAGCCCGGAGTCGCGCCGCACTCAAAACGATCCTGGCAATGAAATCAGACGGAAGCTCAGAGGCAGGATTTCTGGACAGAGCCGAACATCTTGATGAGGAAATATCGGAACTGAAACAGCATGTCGCAGAGCTAACCGCCCAAATGTCTTTTCTCCGCGCCGCTCTAACCCGGCTCCTGGAGCAGGGTAGGGCGGGCGAGCGGTGATCTAGGGACTGCTTTGCAGACAACTGCAAACTGCAGCCAAGAGCCCGATTTCCGCAGGTTCCGGTGCGCGGCGCCCACTTAGGCGCACCGAGATGAGCAGCCCTGGGGGTGCCGGTAGCGGCGGCGGAAGGAAGCAGTCGGATGTTCACCCCGTGGAAGTTGACCGAATTTAACCAGCAGGTTTGGCGGATCGCCCTCAGCGCGAATGCAGCCGAAACGAAGAAGGTCATCGACAACGCGCGCCACAAATTTCACTCAACACAAAAAGCCGCATTGGCTGACCCTACCCACGCGATTACCGACCAGCTTCTTAACGCACCGGAAAGCGTCATAGCAGCCCGAGTGCGGGCGAACAGTAAGCTCGATCTGGACAACCGTGAACGACTTGACGCGTGCCTCAAGCCGTTTTCGCTGGAACAGCTCTCTAGTGAGCCGATACGTGTGTTCGCGAAAAAGAAATCAAAGGGAGGATTTCGCGTCGTCTCGGTGTTCGGCCCGCTCCACAAAACGGCGCAGGAACTAGTGGCTGGCGCGCTGACTCCGAAGTTCCAACCACCGCCGTTTCTTTACGGACTCAAGAAGCGCGGAGGCCAACAAGCCATCGCTATAGCGAAGACGTTTATCGGCGAGGGCTACGTTTGGGTCGCCCGGCTGGACATCAAACGGTGTTTCGACAGCTTCACTGACGAGGAGCTTGTCAAAGTGCTACCGCTCCCTGCGGAGTGGGTAGAAAGTGTCGTCTGCCGACGACACTCGAAGACCGTACTGGGCTATAGCCATTCTCATAGCCAGTATGATGATGATGTACTTATGGGGGCCCACCTGGGAATTCCGACCGGGTCCGGGTGCTCACCATTGGTCTGCGCATATTGTGTCGCACAGCTTCCTTGGCAGCCAACCGAGGACGTCAAGCTGATCCTTTATGTCGATGACCTCCTAATCCTCGCGAAGAGCCACGCCCGGCTTCAGCAGGAAATGGCGAGCCTCACGAACGCGGTAGAGAATATCCCAGGTGGACATTTCACGTCGAGCATTCTCCATGAAGGACATATCGAATATGGCATATCGTTCCTCGGCCATATATTGCGATTGAATGGATCCAAGCTTGAGACCGATCCAAGCGACGCTGCTCTCGCGAGATTGCATGAGCATGCGGAGTATCTGCCAGACCCAAAATTCAACGATTGCGCGGGCATAACTCTCCAGATGCTTGCCCGTACTTGGTCGCACATACGGGGATGGCGCGCCGCCTTTTCGCAATGCGACGACGTGGATTCCTGGGTGGAACTGGTAAGGTCCCGAATCCTCGCCGTGGCTGCTCGTTTGGAAATTGCCGAAGAGGCACTGAATGCAGTGGCGGCAAAGCACCCGTTCGAGTTCGACTTTAGCGGCTTTTCATAGCGGAACTTCGACCACGTTCAGTCGCACGATGATTTAGGCTACGAAGAGATTGCAGACATCTGCAACCGGCTTAAGAACCGTGAACGGAACCCATTTGAAAAAACGGGGAGATGCTCTCGGTGCGGCTCAAACGGAGCGATGGACCGCATTGGCGTTTTGGAGCCGATCTTTCTCGAGACCGATTTCAAGTTGGGATCGATCCCCGCGCTTACTTCGGTGACAGAAATTGACGTGCCTAGCGACCACGAAGGCAGGATAGTCGGTCCGGGCTCATGTCAAATTCCGGTTTGGGGATTTTAACGAATCGGATCTTTGCTGACGGGACCAAAGAGAGCATTTTATGTTATGGCTAAGCTTGAGGATCTAACACCGAATTGCTCCGTTCGAGGCGTTTTGCCTAGCGGAACCGTCACCGTGGTGAGCGTTCAATGGTTTGGCTCGGGGGCAGTTGAGCTGACCTACAAGGACGGCTCCGGGAAAGTCGGCAACGAGCTTCTCTACCGAGATCGAGAAGCCGATCTTGAGATAGTCAAAATTGGCCGTCCGTGGAGTTTTGACGGCGACGGCGCCCTGTTCCGGCTCGTTGCAGAGGCGCAGCGGATCCATCTAGCTCATCTATTTGATCCGGTGCTGGCCGTTCACACATCGATTGTCGAGCCACTCCCGCACCAGATCACGGCGGTCTACGAGTCGATGCTCCCGCGACAGCCGTTGAGGTTCCTCCTTGCTGATGACCCAGGGGCCGGCAAGACGATCATGGCCGGTTTGCTGATGAAGGAACTCATCGCACGAGGCGACCTGCAGCGCTGCCTCGTTGTTTGCCCAGGGAGCCTTGCCGAGCAGTGGCAGGACGAGCTTTTTCGCCGGTTCAATCTTCCTTTCGAGATACTCACGAACGACAAGCTTGAGGCCGCTCGGACGGGGAACTGGTTTCTCGAAACCAATCTTGTCATCGCCCGGCTGGACAAGCTGGCCCGCAACGAGGACGTCCAGGACAAGCTGAGCGCGCCTGACTGCCGCTGGGATCTCGTGGTGTGCGACGAGGCCCACAAGATGTCGGCGACCTTCACGGGCGGGGAGGTGAAATACACGAAGCGCTACCGTCTCGGTCAGTTGCTGTCGCAACTCACCCGGCACTTCCTTCTGATGACCGCGACGCCACACAACGGCAAGGAAGAGGACTTCCAGCTCTTCATGAGCCTGCTCGATGGAGATCGGTTCGAAGGGCGTTTTCGCGACGGGGTTCACACCGCGGACGTGTCGGATCTCATGCGTCGGATGGTAAAGGAGAACCTCCTCAAGTTTGACGCCACCCCGCTCTTTCCGGAGCGGATCGCCTACACAGTACCGTACCGGCTCTCTGATCCAGAGGCCGCCCTCTACAAGGCCGTCACGGAGTACGTTCGTGAGGAGTTCAATCGGGCCGAAGCGCTCGAGAACGACAAGCGTGCCGGAACTGTCGGATTCGCTCTCACCATCCTGCAACGCAGGCTCGCGTCGTCTCCCGAAGCAATCTACCAATCGCTGCGCCGCCGTCGTGAGCGGCTGGAAAGCCGTTTGCGGGAGCTCGAACTTCTCCACCGGGCCGGCCAGGTACCCCCGGCTATGCCGGCCACGGCACCTTTGCTCGACAAGGAGGATGTGGAGGACTTCGATGATGCGCCCGATGCCGACATGGAGGCTGTCGAGGAGCAGGTCCTCGATCAGGCGACAGCAGCGCGCTCCATCGAGGAGCTCAGAATTGAAATCGAGACCCTGAAGCGATTGGAAGCCATGGCTCTGGCCATCCGGCGAAGCGGAGACGACAAGAAGTGGCGCGAACTCGCGACGTTGCTGGGCGAGATCTTCACGCCAGCATCGATCGCCAACGGATTGGCCGAAGATGGTGCCACCTATGATGCGGGAGTAATCACACCGCCGAAACCGACGCCGTCACCACGCCAGAAGCTGGTCATCTTTACCGAGCACCGGGACACGCTCACATACCTCCAAATCCGGATCGGCACGCTTTTAGGGCGTCCGGAAGCCGTGGTCGCTATCCACGGCGGTATGGGCCGCGAAGAGCGGATGAAGGCGCAGGAGGCTTTCAAGCACGATCCGGACGTTCAGGTTCTGTTGGCGACCGACGCCGCCGGCGAAGGTATCAATCTCCAACGGGCGCACCTCATGGTGAACTACGACCTGCCCTGGAATCCAAACCGGCTGGAACAACGGTTCGGACGCATTCATCGCATCGGCCAGACCGAAGTCTGCCACCTCTGGAACCTCGTTGCCGAAGAGACGCGCGAAGGCGATGTCTACCGAAAGTTGCTCGAAAAGCTGGCTCAAGCCCGCGCTGCTCTCGGAGGGCAGGTTTTCGACGTACTCGGAAAGGTCCAGTTCGAAGGAAAACCGCTGCGCGAACTGCTGATCGACGCGATCCGGTACGGCGACCTCCCAGAGGTTCGCGCGCGGTTGACGAAGGCCGTGGAGCACGCCTTCGATACGGCATCACTACGTGAGTTGCTTTCGGACCATGCGCTCGCCCACGATTCGATGGACGCCTCGCGCGTCCATCAGATCCGACAGGAGATGGAACGCGCCGACGCACGCCGTCTTCAGCCGCACTATGTCGCTTCGTTTTTCCTCGAGGCCTTTGGTCGCCTGGGCGGCACGGCCAAGCAGCGCGAGGCGAGACGATACGAGGTCACCAACGTGCCAGCGACCGTTCGCAGCCGCGACCGCCTGATCGGGATCGGCGAACCGGTTCTGCCACGTTATGAACGCATCGCGTTCGAAAAGAGCTTGGTCGCTCCCCAAGGCCAACCGCTGGCGGCTTTCGTCTGTCCCGGCCACCCGCTTCTCAATTCGGTCATCGACCTCACTCTGGAGCGTCACCGCGACTTGCTGCGGCGGGGGGCCGTCTTAGTGGACGAGCGTGATTTTGGGACGGTGCCCCGCGTCCTGTTTTTCCTCGACCACTCGATTCAGGACGCCAGCATCACCAGGTCGGGGGAACGCCGGATCGTTTCGAGGCGCCTTCTCTTCGTGGAGATCGGCCAGGGCGGATCCGCTCGCCACATCAACTACGCGCCATATCTCGATTATCGGCCGCTTGGCCCGAAAGAGCCGCCCCTCGAGGCGCTCCTGGAGAGGCCCGAATGTGACTGGATCGGTCAAGGTTTGGAAGCCCAGGCCCAGGCGCATGCGATTGCCGAAGTCGTTCCCGAGCATTTAGCCGAGGTTAGAGACCGAAAGCTGTCCCTGTTGGCCAAGACCGAAGCGGCCGTGAAGGACCGGTTGACCAAAGAAATCAACTACTGGGACTACCGCGCCGAGGACCTCAAGGACCAGGAGCGTGCCGGCAAGGCGAATGCAAAACTGAACTCCCGCGAAGCTCGCAAGCGCGCCGACGACCTGCAGGCCCGCCTCCAGAACCGGATCGAGGAAATCAAGAAGGAGCGGCAACTGGCGCCTCTGCCCCCGGTCGTTCTCGGGGGCGTTCTCGTCGTACCAATCGGACTGCTTCGTGCAATCGGTGGCGTTGAAACGCAATCATCAGGAATGACGGCCGACACGCAGGCTGCTGCGGCCAAGGCTCGTGCCATCATCCTGGACGTTGAAAGGCAGCTTGGCTTCAACCCGACCGACCGGGAGTTCGAACAACTGGGCTTTGACATCGAGAGCGCCGTTCCGGGGACCGGCCGCCTCCGCTTCTTAGAGGTCAAGGGGCGGGTGGCCGGAGCCGATACGGTGACGGTCACCAAGAACGAGATCCTCTATTCGCTGAACAAGCCCGACGACTTCATCCTCGCCATAGTCGCTTTCGGCGAGGATGGAAAGCACGAGGTCCGGTACCTGCGCCGTCCCTTCGAAAACAAGGGAATCACGACCGACTTCTCCGGCTCGACCGTGAATTTCCCGTTTGCGGAGCTCATGGCCGAGGCCGGCCAGCCCTCCTGAACCGCATCCCTTGAAATCCCACCAACAGAAAAGACTGCCCCCAATGAAGGCTCTTGTCGTCGACGAACCTTGGATCGGCCTCATCCTCGAAGGCCGAAAGACGTGGGAGATGCGGAAGACGCGCTGCAACGTCAGAGGACCGATCGCGCTGATCCGAAAGGGGTCAGGGATGGTGGTGGGCACGGCGAACGTCGTGGATTGTCGGCCAAAGATCGAAAGCCGCGCTGCATATGCTGAGGCCGAACCGCTCCACCGCATCCCTCTGGACCGCCAGGAACGTGCGTTCGTCGAAGGTTGGTGCACGCCCTGGGTTTTGGCTCATGCTCGACAACTGGCAAAGCCCGTCCGGTATGATCACCCCAACGGAGCGGTGATCTGGGTGAACCTTAATGATGCCGTTGCCACGCAGGTGAGGAAGGGAGCGTGATGACGCCGGTAAAGACGCGCAAGAAGCTGATCGAGGTTGCCCTGCCGCTGGAGGCGATCAACGAAGAGGGATCGAGACGAAAAAGAAAAGCTCCCGCTGGGTACCCAACGGCCCTCCACAAGTGGTGGGCGCAACGACCGGTCGCGGCTGCTCGCGCCGTTGTGTTTGCTCAACTGGTCGATGATCCCTCATCCTGCCCCGACTTGTTTCCGACTGAAAAGGCTCAAGAAAAAGAACGGCAGCGCCTCTTCAGAATCATGGCAGATTTTGTTAAGTGGGAGAATACTACGAACGAATTGGTCCTCGACCGAGCAAGAGACGCCGTTTGGACAAGTTGGCGCCGCGCGTGCACCGACAATGCAGATCATCCGCTCTCATCAGAACTGTTCAATCGTCACAGATTGCCTTCATTTCTTGATCCGTTCGCGGGCAGTGGCGCCATACCGCTCGAAGCTCAGCGGCTTGGACTAGAAGTCCACGCGTCGGATTTGAACCCGGTCGCCGTACTGATCAACAAGGCAATGGTGGAAATCCCACCATTGTTCGATGGCCAAAGCCCGATAAACCCTTCCGTTGACCCGCATCGGGTCTGGAAGCATGCAGAAGGGCTCGCCGACGACGTTCGGTACTACGGGCGATCGATCCTCGCGGAAGCCTCCAAAAAAATTGGTCATCTCTATCCGCCGATGGAGATCAGCCCCGAGACAGCATTAGAGCGTCCCGACCTCGCCCCTTACGTAGGACAGAGCCTTAATCCTGTTGCGTGGTTGTGGGCACGCACGGTTAGAAGCCCGAACCCTGCATTTTCGAACGTGCAAGTGCCACTTGCATCAACGTTTCTTCTTTCTAGCAAGGCTGGGAAGGAGGCTTGGATTGAGCCCATTATAGACGAGAATTCGTACAAATTCGTCGTCCGTATTGGAAAGCCAAAGAATAATTCTGTAAAAGATGGAACAAAGCTCTCTCGAGGCGCGAATTTCCGTTGCGTGATGAGTGGTATCCCAATTAGTCCGGACTACGTCAAGAGCGAAGGTAAAGCCGGCAGAATGGGTGCTCGACTTATGGCCGTGGTTGCAGAAGGTGATCGTGGTCGATTGTACTTAAGCCCATCTTCTAAGCATGAAGAATTGGCACTTGGAGTGATTGCAGATTGGAAGCCAGATACTCTTCTTGCGGGAGATCTGCGAGCCTTATGGACTCCGTTATATGGGCTCGCGGAGTTCGGAGATCTTTTCTCACCTCGCCAATTAGTGTCAATAAATACCTTCTCGGAGTTGATTATCAAAAATATTGAGATGGTTAGGAAAGAAGCCGTCGCCGCAGGCCTTCCGGACGACAATCGACACCTCAAGGATGGTGGAAGAGGTGCATTAAGCTACGCTGAGGCAGTGGCGGTATATTTAGCTTTCGCACTAGACCGAGTTATTGACTTCAGTTCGACAATTGCGACGTGGAGACCTAAAGACGGAGCAATGCGCTCTAGCCTGGCCAAGCAGGCAATACCAATGAGTTGGGACTACGCGGAGGGGTCGCCGTTTGGGCAATCAAGCGCCGGCTTTTCTAAGTGTGTCGACGTGGTCGCCTCTGTGCTTGAGTTGATCGGTAACAGCAGTGCTGGATTTGCCTATCAAAGAGATGCGTGCGCTCCTGTTGGAGAAGGTCTCAAATATACTGTCAAGAGCACGGATCCGCCGTACTATGATAATGTTGGCTACGCGGATTTGTCAGATTTTTTCTATGTTTGGATGAGGAAAACTCTCAGGAATGTTTATCCTGAAATGTTTGCAACGCTTGCCGTCCCTAAAGCAGATGAGTTGGTGGCTACTCCCTACCGACATGGCGGCAAGGAGCAGGCTCAACGATTTTTCCTTACCGGCATGACAGAAGCTATGCGTCGGTTGGCGCAAGAGGCCCATCCGATCTTCCCGATCACGATCTATTACGCTTTTAAGCAGTCTGAAACAGAAAGCGACGTTGGCACCTCAAGTACTGGCTGGGAAGTGTTCTTGGCGGCTGTAATTAGTGCCGGATTCAGCATCAACGGCACGTGGCCGATGCGAACTGAGGGTGACAACCGTCAGGTCGGCATTGGTGCAAATGCTCTTGCGTCTTCCGTAGTTCTTGTTTGTCGACCGCGGTCGGTTGACGCTGCAACGGTAACGCGTCGGGAATTTATCTCGGCCCTCAAGGCTGAGCTACCAGGAGCACTTCGAAGGTTGCAGTCTGAAAACATTGCGCCAGTGGATTTGGCACAGGCAGCGATTGGACCAGGGATGGCCGTCTACTCTCGATACGAGAAAGTACTTGATGCTCAGGGCGAAAGCGTGACGGTTCATGACGCGCTCACGCTGATCAATGAAGTTTTGGACGAAGTCCTTGCGGAGCAGGAGGGCGATTTTGATGCCGAAAGTAGGTGGGCTCTGGCATGGTTCGAGCAGTTGGGATTTTCGGATGGTGACTACGGAACAGCAGAGTTACTTTCGAAGGCCAAAAATACATCTATTGGGGGGCTGGTCGATGCTGGAGTGCTTGAATCCCGCCGTGGCAAGGTCCGCCTTCTGAGACCCGATGAACTGCCTGTTGATTGGGATCCATTAAATGACCTTCGGTTGACAGCTTGGGAGAGTGTGCACCACCTGGTCAGGGCGCTTAGCGAAGGCGGGGAAGCGGCAGCTGCGAAGCTTGTTTCGCGGCTCGGGGCACGGGCTGAGGCTGCGCGAGAGTTGGCCTACCGACTATACGTGATCGCGGCCGAGCGCCGGAAGAAGGCTGTCGAGGCGCTTCCATACAACGCTCTCGTTCAGAGCTGGCCGGAAATCATCCGCCTCGCCGCCGAAGGGAGTGCGATCGAACGCCCCATTCAGGGTGCCTTATTCGAAGGCACTGAGGTGTAACGCCATGGCTTTGAGCAACCAAGAGCGCGTCGGCAAAGCCATGGACCTTCTTCGAGCAGGTCTTGCCCCGTTCGTCGAACGCGAGATCCGAGCGGCTGTCGCTAAAGGCAAGATGCCAGCCGGTGTGCGCGCCCTCGCTGAGGATCCGATGTTCAAGGAGAAGGCCATTGCGCAGTGGGACGCGGCCCTTCTCCTGAAGCTTATGTGGGAGGACTGGAACGAGGTGTTCCGGACCGTCCTTGGCCCGGCTGAACGAGGGCTGGTCGGCGAATTGCGCGGTTATCGAAACCGTTGGGCCCATCAGGAGCCGTTTACGAGTGACGATACGGACCGCGCGCTGGATTCCGCGGCCCGCCTCCTCACGGCCGTCTCAGCATCACAGTCCGATGACGTCAATCAGATGAAGATGGAGTTACGGCGGCTGGTCTTTGCGGAGCAAGTCCGTAACGAAAAGCGCAAGGTCGGCGGGTCCCTCATCGAACCGGCCGCTGCCAGTTCTCTCAAGCCATGGCGAGAGGTGGTAACTCCGCATCCCGACGTTGCGAGCGGCCGGTACCAGCAGGCAGAGTTCGCCGCCGACCTCTGGCAGGTTCACCTCGGCCAAGGCACTGACGAGTATCGCAAACCAGCAGACTTTTTCCGGCGCACCTATCTGACGGATAGCCTGCGGATGCTGCTGGTGAGCGCCGTCCAGCGGATCTCCGGGGCCGGGGGCGATCCGGTCGTGCAGCTGCAGACGAATTTCGGCGGCGGCAAAACCCATTCGATGTTGGCGCTCTACCACCTTTTCGGGGGAGTGCGACCCAGCGAGCTTTCGGGGGTCGATGCGGTTCTTGCCGACTCCAATGTCGCCGAACTGCCCACAGCGCGCCGCGTGGTTCTCGTGGGCAACAAGATCTCGCCGGGGAACCCCGTGACCAAGGCGGACGGTACCGTCGTCCGGACATTGTGGGGCGAACTGGCCTGGCAGTTGGGTGGGGCAAAGGCTTTCGCGCGGGTCGCGCAGGACGACGAACTCGCGACCAGTCCCGGCGATACGCTCCGGGAACTGTTCGTGGAATATGGGCCCTGTCTCATCCTGGTGGACGAGTGGGTCGCCTATGCGCGCCAGTTACACGACCAGAGCGACTTGCCTGCCGGCGGGTTTGAAACACAGTTCAGTTTTGCTCAGGCCCTAACCGAATCCGCCAAGCTCGCCGGGAACTGCCTCCTTGTAATCTCACTGCCTGCTTCCGATACGGCGGGCTCCCCACATACGCAGGTCGACGACGTCGAGGTCGGGGGCATCCGCGGGCGAGAGGCGCTACAGCGCCTTCAGAACGTCGTCGGCCGCCTGGAATCGTCATGGCGACCTGCGACTGCAGAGGAGGGGTTCGAGATCGTCAGGCGCCGACTTTTCGAGCCGATGACCGCGGACATGTTCAAGCAGCGGGACGTTACGGCCCGTGCCTTCGCCGATCTGTACCAGGCCCAGGGAGCGGAGTTTCCGCCCGAATGCCGGGCAGCCGATTACGAGCGACGGATCCAGTCTGCATTTCCGATCCATCCGGAGATTTTTGATCAGCTCTACGGCGGGTGGTCGACCCTGGTGAAGTTCCAGAGGACACGCGGTGTACTGCGCCTCATGGCCTCCGTCATTCACAGCCTGTGGGAGAAGGGCGACCGCAGCCCTCTCATCGTTCCGTCGACCATCCCAATGGACGACCCTCGCGTCCAGTCGGAGCTCACGCGTTACCTCTCGGACAATTGGGTTCCCATCATCGAGAAGGACGTGGACGGGCCTCAATCCCTTCCATTACGGATCGACGGCGAGGTCCCCAATCTCGGCAAGGTTGCCGCAACGCGGCGTGTCGCGCGCACGATCTATCTTGGGTCAGCACCGACGTCGGCGGCCGCCCATCGTGGCTTGGAGGATCGCCGCGTCAAGCTTGGCTGCGTCATGCCGGGCGAGGCTCCGGCTGTATTCGGCGATGCCTTACGCCGGCTGGCCGCCGCGGCGACCTATCTCTATCAGGACGGGCCACGCGTCTGGTACGCCACCCAGCCCACCGTCACCAAATTGGCGGAGGATCGGGCTGAGCAGTTGAAACGCGATCCGGACAAGATCGCAGCGGAACTGGAAGCACGCCTCCGCGCTGAGCTTCGGCGGAGCGGGGATTTCTCAAAAATCCACCCGCTTCCCCGCACTGGCTCGGACGTTCCTGACGACTTCGACTGCCGTCTTGTCGTGCTTCCTCCCGAGCATGCCTACTCCAAGGAAAGCGGCAATCCGGCTGAGGTTGCAGCCAAGGCCATTCTCGAGTCCCGTGGCAACGCACCCCGCCTCTACCGGAACACGCTGGTCTTTCTCGCTGCGGACCGCGTTCGTCTGCAAGATCTTGACGACGCCCTTCGGAAGTTCCTCGCCTGGGATAGCATCGTCGCCGACAAGGACACGCTCAATCTCGATCCCCATCAGGCAAAGCAAGCGGAAACCCAGAAGCAGGCCGCCGAAGGTGCAGTTTTGGCGCGCCTTCCGGAGACCTACCAGTGGCTTCTGGTGCCTGAGCAGAGAACGCCTCAGTCGGCTTTGGAGTGGGAAGCGCTTCGCCTTAGCGGAGGCGATACCCTCGCAACCCGAGCTGCCAAGAAACTCCGGACGGAGGAACTCCTCGTTCCCAACCTGGCGTCCACAATTCTGCGCAAGCACCTTGACGATGTGCCCTTGTGGCGGTCGGACAGCGTGGCGATCAGGCAGCTTGTGGATGATTTCGCTCGCTACCTGTATCTGCCCCGACTTGCAGGTCCCGAGGTGCTGCTGCAGGCCATACGAGATGGTGTAGCCCTTCTGACCTGGCAGGCCGACACGTTTGCCTATGCCGAAAGCTACGACGAAGCCCGTGCGCGCTACAGGGGGCTGCGCGGGGGCCAAGGTATTATCGTTTCCGCGGAGGAGAGCGGCTTGCTCGTCAAGGCTTCCGTGGCCCAGCGCCAGCTGGAAGCAGAGGCCTCACCGCCGCCGCCGCTTCCGCCTGGGCCAACACTGGGTGGCGATGTCGTTCGGCCCCCCATTTCGAACCCGCCGCCAGAGCCTGAGCGCGAGCCTCAGTTGCGTCGATTCCACGGAACGGTCCGTCTCGATCCGACAAGGGTAGGGCGCGATGCAGGGCGCATTGCCGAAGAGGTAATTGCACATCTTGTGGGGCAGGTGGGTGCTGACGTGACAGTCACACTCGAAATCGAGGCGAAGCTGCCTTCCTCAGCTAGCGACCAACTCGTCCGGACGGTGACAGAGAACAGTCGGACCCTGAAGTTTCAAAGCCAAGGGTTCGAGAGGGACTGACGAAAATTGCGTGGAAATGCAACGAATGCGGACTCAGATACGCAGCAGCCTCACTCCTGAATGAGGGTGCTGGCTCGCGCAACGATCCTGGTCAGTAACCCACTTGAGAATGCCTCATCCATCACACCTTCCGAAAACCGCTCTGCACGGGCCAGCCCTGTCAGGAGTCGAGCAAGTTGGTCCTCACTGACGTTGTCCAACGCCGACGGGACTGCCCGCATCACTTTGCACTCGTCGGTCTGTGCCCACGCGATCCAATCGAAGTTGCGGATGAAGCCATACTCGTAGAGCACTTTATGGAATCGAGCAGCGTCGGGGCTCAACGAATAAAAGGGCATTGTGATGACGTCGTTGTCCATCACCTCGCCACCCCGCCACTCGCCGAATTTGAAAGTGGGGTCAGTAAAGGTTGGTAGGAACGAGGCCAAGGCTTTTAGGCGTTCTTCCCGCGACCAAGTTCGCGTCATCCAAGGAGCATTGAGCGGTTTCTTTTTCAATCCTCTCCTCCGCTGCTGTCATGTCATAACGGTGTGGGGCATCACCCACTCCAAAACGCCTAAGACTTATCGTTTGCAGACATCTGCAAAACCATCGGCTGGTAATCGTTTCAGCAGCCGGGCAACGCTGGTCGGGTGCCACTTCCCGCCTCGGGGCGTCCTCACCCCTCGATGATTTAGCACATCAGAAATGCCTCTAAGCGAATTGACGCCCCCCGCCCGAATCTCCCGGACAATTGGGAGCACATTCGCTGCGCTCGTCCGAGCAGCCCTCACATTGGCCTCCGCCCCGAGCCGGCTGGCCTCGGCGAGATTTTTGGGATTTCCGAGCTTGGCTCCCACCGCTTTTTTCCGAGCAAGCGCTTCCTTCGTTCGTGCCGAAATGAGCGCCCGCTCCTTTTCGGCTAAAGCCGCGTAGAGATGCAGGATGAAAGGGTCCGTGTCCGCCCCTAACTCTGCAACGATGAAGGAGACGTGTTCGGACATGAGTCCCGCGATGAAGGCGACGTCGCGAGACAGTCTGTCGAGCTTTGAAACGATAACATGCCCCTTGGCCTTGCGAGCCGCGGCAAGTGCTTTCGCCAGTTCCGGCCGGCGATCTAAGGCGTCAAATCCCTTTCCAGTTTCCCACTCTTCGAACCATTCAGAGATTGTGTACCCCTCAGCCGCCGCAAACCGATTGATCGCGTCTCGTTGCGCATCCAGGCCAAGTCCCGAATGTCCTTGACGCCTGGTGCTAACCCTCACGTATCCGACGGCCAGCGGCATTTTCGCGCTCCTTTACAACTCCAAACCCTCATTTGGTCATGATAAGCTCTCGTATCAAGAGAGAGTAAAGATCGGCGAAGGGATGTTATAAGCGCTCAGCAGCGCCACATCGCAAGGAGTAGCAATGAATACCCTGACAGCGGACTGCCCTCGATGTGGCATAATGAAGTGCACCTTTGATACTCTTTCAAGCTGGGCCGTTGGCCAGAAGGCCGGATGGCAGACGGTCTATGAAGTTGCCGCAGTCTGCCGTCACTGTGCAAAAGGAACAATTTATGTTTTGTCCCTGACACGTCCTGAATATGAAGACATTCAGGAAGATTATCATATCAAAGACAAAAATGTATCTCTAAACAATTACTTTAATATAGAGCGATACGTTTCTGTTTTAGACGAGAACATACATGAAGGGCCGAAATATTTGCCAGGCGACATTGAAACCATATGTCGAGAAGCGGCTACCTGCATTTCGGCCCGCTGCTGGAACGCAGCAGGAGCGATGTTTCGGTTGGCGATTGATCGTGCCACCCAAAACTTAATCCCCACTGAGGGGCAGCAGCCAAATAAATTTGAGCGCGAGAAATTGGGTCCACGAATTAAATGGCTCTTCGAACACAAGTATATACCAGACGATTTAAATCAACTAGCTACAACAATCCAACAGGATGGGAACGACGCTGCGCATATCGGAAATATTACAGAAGTGGAAGCGTTAGACCTAATGGATTTTACGTACGCACTGTTCGAGAGGCTTTATACACAGCCTGAGAAGATTCGTCTGGCCGAGGCGCGAAGAATCGCGCGACGTACCCCGGCAACTGATCGCTAGCGCAGACGCGCTAACGAGGGACTTAGGGTCGAACATGACGCGCTGTGCGCGCCTCTATTTCTTTGATCGCGTGTACGACTGTTTGGTGAAAGGAGTGTCTCGACGACGCTTCTAATCCCTCCATAGGTCCCAGCGCCGCCCCAAATGCCGCTCCTACTTTTGCCGACGGTTCAAGATCGTGCGCTATGGCCATCAATGTTGGCAGAGTTGACGCACTGCCGACCTCTGCCATTGCTTCGACGATTGCCCGCCTTAACGGCTCACTGTCGTTTGCTGCGATCTGATAGAGTCGGTCGCATAGGATTTCTTCCAGCTGCTCTTTTTTGAAATGGCCCCGGTAGAGCGATAACAAGCTCCAATGGTCGTTCGCGAGGCGTGGAAAGATTGCGTCAAACAGTTCAGCTGAGCGCGACTTCAAAATCGCGTTGCACAGCGTCTTTGGCAAAATGACCGCGTCTGAGGCAAGTCTGTTCATTATGGCGATCACAAGCCGGTTGGAGTCGCAGTCTGCGCTGATCGCCTGATCTATTGCTTCACTGAGTTCGAGTCCTGTTCTGTACCGGATTTTCATGAGAAGGGAGTTTATAATTGCTTCATCTGGCATCGCTTTCTTTCCAGGGTTATCCAGTTCCGGCGCGCTTATGGAGCGCAGACGGTTTGGAGGGCGTGCAACATGAGGAACCATCGACTACGTATTAGCTCAGCCTGCACGTCAGTCGTGTCAATGGGGTCTGTCGGCGGGATGGATTGAGACGTTGCAACTCGGCATTGAGGCTGCTCCGAAACCGTGAGGTCGCTAGGGAAGCTCCACCTTTTGGGGCAACGGAATTGAGGATGGCGAGAAATGAAGAAACCCAAGCTCGACGATCTATCCAGAATCCCATGCCCTCATCCGCAGCGGCCAAGTGGTTCGAAGCCTATGGGTGTGGGGTTATCCGCGCGGTTACGTTTAGAAGCATTTCCTCCCTGCGCTTGGGTTATTGACCCGTATATGAATGCCAAGTGGGCTAAGTGGCCTGACGGCAGAGTCGGGTGGGTGCCGCGCAAGACAAAGCTCGATCCTGCGTTAGAAATTCGCTGGCCTCGGACCCAATCTGAATCATCGCCGGAACTCGATGGACGCGGCGTGAGGCTCACAGCGGTGTGGGGCTACGACCTTCATTCGATTGAGTTAGATGCGCCAACGTGGCCGAGCATTTTGGCGGGCGAAAGCACGATTTTAGACGGCGGGTCTTACTTTTATGAAGGTGACGAGTTCGTCACCGAGTGGAGCTTTGGAGGCGGGATTGATGGCCGTCTGGAGGTCCAATATGCGCGACCAGGTTCCGGAGACTGGGGGGCAGGATTTTCGGGGAGGTTGGCGGACGTTATCGTCGAACCGCTTCCTCGCTCTCAGAAAATAGAGTTTCTGCAGAGCTGTTAAGCCACTTCTTGGAGTCCGCGGTGCATGCGAAGTGTTATCTGCCCGTCGTCCAGCCTCACCTAGATTGATCGGCTCATGACCTACAAAGACGACTGGAAGGCCATAGCAAGCCGGATTAAGGGTCTGATTCAAGCGGGCGAGCTACACGCGCGCTTCCTAGGCATCCGTTCCAGCGACAGCTACGCTCGCGCGCGGCAGCTCCGCCATCAATGCGAGCGCATTCTTTCAGCAATAGAGACGTATTGTGACACGCACAAAGCGAGCCTGCCGACCACCGTATTAACTGCAATGGAGGCTTTTAAAGAAGCGAACAGCGGGCTGATAAGGGATACATCTGGCACGGCCGATCTTCAGGACGAACGTGTATGGGCGGCGTTGGTGCTTTTGGGCGGCTTTGAAACCGAGATTTCGTTTCTAATTTCCGACCGGGAAGAAGTCGTGCGCGCTAGATCGGAACGCGCCTTTGCCCATCTTCAGCGATCAATCGTGGCCGATCCGGAGTTCGGTGAGAAATGGCAGAGCGCTCTCGACCAAGGCGAGGTACAGTGTGAACGTCTAGGCGGCGCGCACCTTCTTCTGCATGGAATCTACGCTTTCAAGATCAATGCTGAAGGCGAACGTACCGATCTGGTTTTTCAGGACGTGGTCGGGGAACTGGCGGATGAGCAGCGTTATGCCGATGGCCTGGTTTTGACGGAATGGAAGGTGGCCGCCTCTGATCTCGAAGCTGCCAAACAGTTTGAGGCCGCGCGAATGCAGGCTGGTCGCTACGAGAGGGGCGCTCTCGGGGGAAGTGAACTCGCCGGCTACCGGTACCTAGTCGTGGTCTCAAGTGAGAACGTTCGGACTCCTGCGGATATCGTTCTAGGCAATGTGCTCTATCGCCATATCAATATCGCCGTCCGGCCCCGCACCCCTTCTGGAAAGAGAGTTAGATTGAGTGGGGTTGAGGGGCGAAAAGACGAAGGCTGAGTCGGACGGACGCCGTCTCCAATTAGAAGACTACGAACGGGGTTCGATTGGGGGCAACTCGTCAGACAAATAAGCTCGTCGTGTAGGGCCCTCCTTATTGCAGATGCTTGCAATTTTGGCGTATCCCTCCGACGAGGGCCGCATTGCGATGTCGAGCGTGCGGCCAAGACACTGTGGGTATGGCCAGGAATTTGGGCGGCCGGCTCGAGGTGATCGAGACCAGACGCAGACATTGGTGGACCGAAGAGGCGAACCGCCGGATCGTGGCGGAGAGCTACGCCCCCGGCGACCCGGTGTCGGCTGTCGCTCGGCGGCATGGTCTGTCCCCGGCTCACCTGTTTGCATGACGGCGTCAATATAGGGAGGACGCGCGGCAGGACGCGCCGAAGTTCGTGCCGCTTGTCGTCGATGCCGGCGAGAGGGCGCGTACCAGGCTGGACTGGTTGATGTCCATCGTGCTTCGGAACGGCCGCCGGATCGTGGTGCGTCGCGCCTCCGACGACGAGGTGCTGAGGCGCATGGGGCGCGTGGAGGAGACGGCATGATCCCGCCTGCTCCTCATCCTTGGATCATCCGGCTGGGCTCTTCCAGGGGGTATTTCGATCAGAGTGGGCCATGAGCCGCTGACCGTTTCAGGAGCACGATCAGGGGCTTGTTGCCGATCGCGCTGTGTGGGCGCTCCTCACTGTAGTGCGTGCGCCCATCGTCCAATTTTCGGCGGGCATCTGCAACACGCTGCAGGCTCGACGGATCGAGACCTTCCACGTGCCGCGGACCTCATCCACCAACCGGCGCCGGCGCGCAGGGGCGGTCCAGGAAACGTGAAGCAGGTCAGCCCCCCGGTGAGCTCGGGATGGAACCTTGCGCTTCCGAATCAATAGACGGCCATTGCATCGCGGAGCTCTTCGGATAGACAATGCCAAGCGTCCTGAGGCGATAGCCCGGCCGCCCGGAACCCATCATAAAGATTTCGCTCCCGGGTCAGTGCATCGGCGATGGCTGACGATGTGATTGAGGCAAAATTTCTGCCGCGTGCGCCGTAGTTAGAACGGCCAGTGTCGGGGTTCGCAACGGAAGCAAATTCGGATGCTAATGCCTTCCGTGCCCTAAGCTGATCCAATGACTTTCCCGTAATGTAGGCCTCGACTTCCGGGCGTTTGATCGTGAGTATATAATCTCGGAAAATCTTCTCCTGTAGGGCCGCGTCAAGCTTCATGTCGAGCGGCAGTCTGAGTTCCCGGACTGCAGCCAACAAGGTACTGGGAATGAGCTGGTACTTGCCCACGGCGAAGAGGTGCGACGTCTCGCGGCGTGGGGTGGACTGTCGAGCTATAACCTCGCCGATCGTCATCTGTGAAAAATCCAATGTGGCCCCGTGCGCGTCACCTGCGACACCTCGGTTAAATGATCCATAGGATCCTTCGCCGCTAGCAATAAGAATTCCGAGCGGCCCTCCTTTTGCCCCGGCGTGAACGTTCCTCAGCAATTGGGACTCAACGGGAGGGAGCTGTTTCCGCGGAAGATCGTCATTTGCCGGCATGGGAGGAGTCACACAGCCCACGAGACAATTTGCGACGCCAATGATAACTGTCGAACGAACCACCGCGATAAGCATCGTCAGCTCCACTTGTTTGTGCTGACGCCCTAGAAATCAAATTCAGCCGGCAACCTGCGCTTGCTGTTTGGAAACGTCCGGAAATGGAGCTTGCGGCCGTGCCGTCATTTGACCATCGCGACCTACCTGAGGGCCTTAGTTTTGGAGAGCTGCTCGATGTCTGCCTAACGCGAGGTATTCGATCGCCAATGGCAGCAAGTCGCGGTAAACGTTGGACGAAAGAAGACTTTGCAGAGCAGGTAGGGCGCAGCGAGAGACAAGTACGAAATTGGGTCGCTGGCCGGAGCGTTCCACATAATGACGATGAGGTAATTGTCGTAATAGAGCGTATACTATTCGGTCTAGATAAGAATTACATGTCAGATTGGCGTCTCGAGCTCCGGGAATCTGTAAAGCGCTCGAACGCCGAAAAACACCGCGGGGAGAATAGGCCGACTGGAGCTACAGCTCGCGGCCAGTCTCGTGGAAACCCGCCAGCGGGCAATTCCGCTCCAGACTATCCAGAAATGGGCATTCGACAGCTACATCCCCTAACCGATAGCTTTGAAATTCCGGTTGCCAGGGATATTGAAAGCGACATTGATGCTATTCTAATTAGAAGCGCCAGTGCTGAGAAGGTGCCAAGTAGGCAATGGCTTAAAGATGCTTTACGACCGATTATAATGCGCGCAGAGGCGGCGAAGCGAAAACTCGAAGAGGAAGTGCACGATTTAAATGAACGTGAGCTACAGTGGTATTCGCGGCAGCCGGAAGCCGTGGCGCCGAGGAATGATTTGGAAGCTTATGCGTTGGCAGTAAAGCAATGGTACGATCATGAGATTGGGAGAATCTACAACCAACATCGCTACGAAACTAACAAGGCTAGAAGTTTCGATTTTATATCTGAGTTATTCAATACGGGTCGAGCTCCGGCTGAAAACGTTGAGGTTCTAATGCAGATTTCGGGCGCAAAGATAATCGGAGATCAGCAAGAATTCTGGCGCCCCAAGCCAAATGTACCTGATGTCCCAGCAACGATTGAAATAACTGAAGAATTTGAAATACAAAGGAGCACAAGTAAATTATTGCAGTCATTGTATCCAGAAAATCGGCTCCTTGATGGTACGTACTACGAGGATGCAATTCAGCTGTTCCCTGTTAAAGGGGTGGAACGGACATTTCGAGTTCGGCTAAATAGACTTCAACATGGGCGTTCGCAGAGGCTTCGGCGCATTCGAATTGGGTTCGGTTACGATCCACCGTCACCTATCGACGTTAAGTGCATTATTCACGCTGACAACCAACCTACGGCGGTTAACTGGGAGAAGTCTGTCTTCCGCCCGTCGATTGAGGCGAAAATGGATTAAAGCGCAAACGGGAACGGAGGCTGCGAGTCGCGGGTAGAGAGACGTTTTCTGCGTTTATCTACACGACGCCAGTCCGAGCGTTTAGCTGGCGCATGGAACTGAGCTGCCAATAGACGCCCAGCATGGACCAGATCTTAAGGCTAGAGCGCCAGATTGCAGAATTTCCTGTAAGCGCCGCTCTGAAACTTCGCCCTTGATGTCGCTCGTGATGATACGACGGAGAAGGACACTCAAACGGAGCGTATGTCATTGTTGGCCCTCACAATTTTATTCGTACGTCTGTCCCCAGAGCTGTCCCTAGGGACAGTAGCCTGCGGAGCAGGGACTAAGCGCAGGCGCCACGGTTCATTATGCAGCTACCAGCCGGCTGCCGTCTTGAGCCCCGCAATCGCTAGGCCAATTCCAATCTTCTCGGCCACTTTCATTGACCATTCGCCCGCGGCTTTGAGATGACTTATTGTCGTCTTTATATCTCCCGCTTCCGCAGCGCTCTTGGCCTGCTTTATCTCCTGAGCCGAGGCTACCTGTTCGGGTTCCACTGCCTGCCTAGCCATGGCCGAGTGTAAGACGGCGAGGAGATTTGCAATGTCCTGCGCAGTTGCTCCATCTTGTGTTACATTCTGTGTTATCGTTCCATTGTTTAAGTTATTTTGACCCTGCTGAGCCACCGGGCCATTGGCTTTGTACAGGTCGCCGGTCATGACTATTTCTCCCCAGAAATTTATAATCGACGCGGTTGGTCTGGTGTCTACGACTGTTTCAATTTGTAGCATGGCAGCGTCGCACCACATCGAAACCAGACGAGATCTTTCGCAAATATCTTCCCACGTGCCGCTGGTTGGCTGTCCATAATTGGCTCTGTAGTCTTGAAACGAGAGGTATTCGAGGTCTATTCCAGTCGTGGAACAGTGCCTCTTCACCAACGATCTCAGTATCTGGTCAGCCGTGTCGATCTCTTGAAGGGTCAGGACGACGTTTTCCGGTCTGTCCAAGCTGGTCCCCTCCGGGAGGGGAGGAAATCCGGTCAAGCAATGTCGGGCAAAGTTGTAACTCCGCTCTGCCCTTTGCTTAAGGCGTTGGAACGAGGCGATCCCGGGAGCAGCCGGTTGGTCGGTTTCAGACATTGGCGGGCCTTCTGCTCCGATCTCAGCGGGCACTATGGGCATGCTCTTATGGAAGCAGGTCGATCCATCTTAGCTCATGGTTGAGCTGCTGCGAAGCTTCGGGAGGGGGGAGGGGACATTCGAACGCAGAGCCGGTTCCCCTAAACTCCGTCCGTGTGCCGAAAAAGGGGGCTGTCTGAACCAACATTTTTAACCATTTCACGGAACCAGGTGCGATCACCTGACGTTGATACAGCAGTCTGCAATTCCGCCATAATTCCGCAATTGAAGTGTCAAAAGTGACGAGACAGGCTGCAACTTCTCGGGCCTGTCACGCCGGAGGCCGCGGGTTCGAGCCCCGTCACTCCCGCCACTCCAAGCCTCTTCGGATTCGGAAGGGTGCCGCTCAGGGGCCCGTCAAGGCACTGTAGACAAGGGCACGGAGTTCCTTGCGCACCGGCAGGGCGCTCGAAGGCAGCAGCTGGGTGAACAGGATGGCCACCACGTCGTCGACGGGGCTGACCCAGAAGAAGGTGCCGGCCGCGCCTCCCCAACCATAGTCGCCAACCTGCGCGGAAATTCCCGCCTTCGCTGGATCGAGAACGACCGAGCCCAACAGGCCGAAACCGACGCCGTCGAACTGCGTCTCCGACCAGACTTCCGTCGCCATTGAGGCGAGGTCGCCGGGGAGGTGGTTTGATGCCGCGAGCTTTAATGTTCGGGGACTTAGAATCCTTTCGCCATTAAGTTCGCCACCACTCCGGAGCATCTCGGCGAAGCGCCAGTAGTCGTCGATCGTCCCTACGAGCCCGCCCCCGCCGCAGAACGTGTCAAGCCTACCCTGTCGCCACGCCGAATTCTCCGCGGTCTCTCGCAGAGCGATTCCGTCGGGAACAGCGTTGTAGAGGGCAGGGAAACGGCTAATTTCGGCATCCGGCACCGTGAAGCCAGTGTTCGTCATGCCGAGAGGTTCGAAAATCCGGGACGCGAAAAACCTGTCTAGAGACATCCCGCTGACAACTTCCGCGATGCGGCCAATGACATCGAGCGCGACACTGTATTGCCACCTTGTGCCCGGCTCCCATTCCAACGGCAGTTCGGCAATCCTGCGCACCATTTTATCGAGCCCGCCATAGCTAAAGGCGAGCCCGAGGGCTTCCTTGGCGTAGGTCTCGCCGAGAAGGCGGGGATTGCTGAGATAGCTAAGGCCCGACGTATGCGTGAGGAGGTGGTGGATCGTCATTCTCTTTTTGAGCGGCACCGTCTGATCAAGCGATGTTGCGTTCGGGATTAGAAGCTGCACATCCTTGAACTCCGGCAGGTAAGCCTCGACCGGGTCGTCGAGATGCACGCGTGCTTCCTCGTACAGCGTCAGGAGCGCGACGGCCGTAACCGGCTTCGTCATCGAGTAGATGCGAGCAATCAGGTCGCGGGACCAAGACCTCTTGGCTTCCACATCGGCGTATCCCACGCAATCGAAGTAGGCGAGTTGGCCGTGTCGAGCGACAAGCGCCGCGCCGCCCGGCCAGCGGCCGGCGTCAGAATACCGCTGCATCCACGTTGTCAGCCGTCCGAGCCGTGCTTCGTCGAAGCCGATGCGTGAGGGGTCAAGAACACCGTCTGAGCTGAGGTGAACCATGTGCTTTTCTCCGAAAAGCCGGGAGCGAAGCCTGCAAAAATTCAAGCGCCGTAAGGATGGCTTGTCTCTGGCGGAGGTGCAATTTGGTGGGACATCAAAAATAGGACAAAGGGCGCACCGACCAGGCCTGTAGCCTTGCGCCTTCGCGTTTGCTGATACCTGCAATTTTCAAGGTTTCCCCAATCTTCGGAGAAGTGTTCCTCTCGTGCGACGATCTCCATTCAGCACGTCCCGACGCCGACGCTTTGCGGGCCGGCGAGGCTGCAGCCGCAGTCGAAGGTGTCGAAGTGGACGTCGTGCGGCACCCACCAGGGGCGGCGGCCGCAGGCGTTCACCGGCGGCTCGCAGGTGGGGCAGACGAAGGCCCCGAACGAGTTGAGTACGAGGTCGTCCTGCGCCCCTGCCGGCCTGAGCACGACGCTGAAGTCGCCGTTGGCGAAGAGAAAGGCACGGGCGAGGCCCCGGCCGTCGCGGCCCGTCCAGGCGATGACATCATGCGGGCCGTCGCTTTCGTCGCTATGGCCGATCCTTGCTCCCGGCCCGCCCATCGCGGACTCGACGGCGCCAAAGCTGGAGGCGCCCCGCAGCGCCTGCGCAAGGGCCGTATCGATCGCCGTCGCGGCGCGCGGGAGCTTCTCGTAGGTCGCCTGTGCGTGCGCAGCCGATGGGCCGGCGAAGACGATCAGAATATTCAGCAATGCGCAGGCGCACGCGCAGCGCAGCTTCTCATTGACCCGCACCATCGAACGCCCCCCTCGCTGACATCCGCAGCGAACGCCGAGAGGGGCATGCGGGTTCCCTCGGCAGAACCTCCGGCTCCATTCGGTTGCGGCGGGCACACCCCAACGCAAGCTCCCTGGAGCAGGTCGCTCAGGCGGGACGCCCGCCGTCGCCGACGAGGTTTGCGACGGCGACGATGCCGTCCGTGACGTAGCGGTTGACCTTTCCGATCGCCACGCGCTCGCCGGGCTCGTAGGCCCGCACGGGTCCCGTCGCGCCGATCCTGGCGAGTTCTCCCATGAGGAAGTCGCGTTCGGCGTTGGTGTCCTTGTCGACGGCGTGGGTGATCTGGAAGCTCAGGCGCGTCACCGAAAGGCCCGTATCCTTCGTGACGGCGCCGACCCACACGGCCTGTTCCCCGTCGTCCGGCCGCCGCGAGCCCTGCCAGAAAGCGGGGGTATCCAGCGTCTGCTCGGCCTCGTTCACCGGGATGCCCCAGAAGCGCACATGGTGGCGCTTGCGCGGGCTGTTGTCGATGGACCTCTGGAAGCCGACATCCTGACCCCGGTCGAGCAGGTAGAGCGTGCTGAACGGCGCGTCGGGGTAGGGCCGGTTGAGCACGAAGGCCTGGGCCATCTTCCAGGACGAGGCGAGGCTCAGCGGCGCGGCCTGGACCCAGCCGGCGCTGCGAAACGCATGCTGCAGCTGGACGAAGGTGCCGATGAGCGCGACGTTGACAGGATCGCCCGGCAGCCCGTCGCCGGTCAGCGTGTAGGACGGCACCTGCCCGCGCTGCAGGATCCGCGCGCCGAGCCTGATCACACGCGGCAGCACGAGATAGGCGGCGACGCCATAGGTGGCGGCCAGCGCCAGGACCAGCGGCAGCTTGCGGTCGGCCACGTCGTAGAAGACGACGAGTATCAGCCAGACCGTGACGACGCCGAGCAGGACGACGAGCAGCCTCTGGGCGAGACGCTTCAGACGGCGCATGGCGGCCTCGGGATGCCCGGGAACGCCGGCCTCCGGCCCCCGGATCGAGAGGACCGGACCGGCGATAAAGATGGGGCGGAGGCCCGCGCTCCCGGGTGCGTCGGCCGGCGCCTCTTCACTCCTGAACAGAGAGTCATGCCCCGAGGATAACCTCGAACGCGGCCGATGACACCAGCGGTTGCAGCACTTTCAGTCGAGGATCGAGCTGATGAAGTTCTGCAGGCGCTCGCTGCGCGGGTTGTCGAAGACCTGCTCGGGCGGGCCGCTCTCCTCGATCACGCCGCCGGAGATGAAGTGGACGGTGTCCGCGAGCCGGCGGGCGAACTTCATCTCGTGGCTGACCACGATCATGGTGCGGCCCTCCTCGGCGAGAGAGCGGATGGTCTCCAGCACGCCGGCGACGAGCTCGGGGTCGAGCGCCGAGGTCGGCTCGTCGAACAGGATGAGCGCCGGGCGCATGGCGAGCGCGCGCGCGATGGCGATACGCTGCTTCTGGCCGCCGGAGAGCTCGGCCGGGTAGGCGGCGTGCTTGTCCGCGAGGCCCACCTTCTCGAGGAGCGCCATGGCCTCCTCCTCCGCCTCCTTGCGCGGGCGCTTCTGCACGATGGTGGGTCCCTCGATGAGGTTGCCCATCACGGTGCGGTGGCTGAACAGGTTGAAGTGCTGGAACACCATGGGCATGTGGGTCCGCGCCTCTCGGATCACCTTTTCCGGAGCGTGCTTGAAGAGGCCGCCATCCTGGTCGCACAGGCGTTGGCCCTGGAACACGATCTCGCCGCTCGTCGGCGTCTCCAGGAAGTTGATGCAGCGCAGCAGCGTGGACTTGCCGCCGCCGCTCGGGCCGATGAGGAAGGTCACCTCGCCGGGCGCGATGGTGAGGTCCACCCCGCGCAGCACGAGGTTCTTTCCGTAGGCCTTCTGGAGGCCCCGGATGGTGAGCACGGGCGCCGGAGGCTCCGCCGCGGCGGGCACAGCCGCACCGGCCACGGGGGCGGGATCGGGGTCGGCCAGGGTGGCGGTCATGCGGGCTTCAGCTCGATGGCGGCGCCGGCGGCCTCGTCGGCCTGGCGCTTGATGCGGAGATAGCGGGGCGTAAGCACGTGCTCGATGTAGCGCACGGCGCGCGCGATGACGAAGCTCATGACGAAGTAGATGATCGCCACCATCATGTAGATCTCCATGCTCCTGAACGTATTGGAGATCAGGATGGTGCCATGCCGCATGAGCTCGTTGACGGCGATGAAGGACACCAGCGAGGAATCCTTCAGGAGCGAGATGAAGTAGCCGCCCACCGTGGGCGTGGCGATGCGCATGGCCTGAGGCAGGGTGACCCGCCGGAACACCGTCACGGGCGACATGCCGATCGAGAGGCCCGCTTCCTTCTCGCCTTTGTCGACCGAGCCCAGGGCGGCGCGGAACACTTCCGAGAGGTAGGCGCCGACGTTCAGGCTCAGGCCCAGCACGCCTGCCCAGAAACCGGGCAGCGACAGCCCAATCTGGGGCAGCGTGAAATAGATCACGAGCAGCACCACCAAGAGTGGCACGTCGCGGATGATCTCGACATAGACCACGACGATGCCGTTCAGGATCGGGTTGCCCGACGTGCGGCCCAGTGCGCAGACGAGGCCGATCACGATCGCGCAGACCATGCTGATGACCGAGAGCTCCAGGGTCACGACGGCGCCCTGAAGGAGGAACGGCATGTATTTCGGCATCAGGACGAAGAAGAAGTCGAGCATCGTCGCTCCCTGCGCGATCGTATTGTCGCGATCAAGCCTTTGCGAAAGAGCCCCTCGTCCTGAGGAGCGTGCTCAAGACCGCGTCTCGAAGGACGAGGGGTAGAGGCGAAGGGCGCGATTGCCCGGCGCGGCCCCGTCCTCCGAGCCGCCCCGGGCGGTGTCCGGGGCCCCTCAGCACGATGACCTGGTGGCCAGGCCTGCGGCCCGTGAGCAGGGCCAGCCTGGCTCACTTCATCATCTTGGCCTGTTCGGGCGACCAGGCGGCATACTTCTCCAGGATCGCCTTGCGGGTGCCATCGGCGTCCATCTCGGTGAGCGCCTTGTTGATGGCCGCCTTCAGGTCCTGGCACTCCTTGCGCACGCCGACGGCGGTACCGCCGAAGATGTAGGGGGCCTTCTTCTCGGCCTCCACCCAGTCGGGCTTCGGCGTGTAGGGGATCGGCGCGCCGACGGTGCGCAGGCCCTTGATCTCGTCCTTCATGCCCAGGAACGTCGCCTGGTCGAGGATGACCGCGTCGACCTGCTTGTTGGTGAGCGCCAGGAAGGGCTCGTTGAAGGTGTTGAAGGTCATCAGCTTGCCGGCCTTGCCGCCGTCGACGAGCATCTGCGCGTTCTGGGCGTCCAGCGTGCCGAGCGGCGCCGCCAGCGTCTTGCCCTTGAGGTCGTCCATGGACTTGATGGGGCTGTCGGCCAGCACGATCACGTGGTCATAGAGCATGTAGTAGGGATCGGAATAGTCGATGCCGGCGCCCTGGATGCGTTCCTGCGTCACGCTCATGCTGGAGAGGATGATGTCCCAGCGCTCGGCCTTCAGGCCGGGGATCATCGTCGTCCACTCCGTCACGGCGTAATCCCACTTGGGCACGCCGAGCTTCTTGGCGAGTGCGTCGAACAACTCGGCCTCGAAGCCCATATACTTGCCGGAGGCCTCGTCCTTCCAGACAATGGGCTTGGTGCCCATGAGGCCGTTCGCCGAGACGATCACGCCCTTCTTCTTGATCGCGTCGAGGCACTGCGCCGACGCGGTCGAGATCCCACCCGCCATCGTTCCGACGGCCACGGCCAGGGCCGCGGCCCGAACCATGAATTGACGCCACTCTGCCATTTTCTTCTTCCCTCTCCGATCGTTGCGGCCACTGGCCCCCTGGAGCCGGCCGCCGCGCCGGTCTCGCAAGCGCTGTGCCAAGCGTGAGCGTGAGCTTGGCGTAGAGGCTCAAACCGTGATATCGGCCGGCGGCACGCGCGCCACGCAGTCGATCTCGATGCGGCAGCCGTCGAGCAGGCTCGCCACCCCCACGCAGGTGCGGGCTGGCAGGCGGCCCGGGGGGAAGAAGGTGCGGTAGACCGCGTTCATGCGGGCGAACTCGCCGAGGTCGGTCATGAAGACGCCGACGCGCATCACGTGCTCGAAGCCGCTGCCGGCCGCGGCGAGGATCCGGCCGATGCGCTGCAACGCGATGCGGGTCTCGGCCTCGACGTCGCCCAGTTCTCCGAAGCCGGGTTCGTCCGCCGCGAGCTGGCCGGCGACGAAGAGGAAGCCGTTGCTGCGCACGCCCTGGCTGTAGGGGAAGGCACCCGCGGGATCGCCGTTCAGGTCGAAAAACTCCATCGGAATGAGCCTCTTAGGTCGAAGCGCCGGGATCGCCGGGCGGCCCCGGACGGCATGCATCATGCATGCCTTGTTGCAACCATCAGGGGGGACAAGGACTGCCCATGAGCGCGACACTTCTCATCCGCAACGCCGCCGTCGTGCTCGCCGAGCCAGGCCACGTACTGCAGGGACCCACCGACATCCTCGTGCATGACGGGCTCATCGCAGCTGTCGGGCCGGACCTCGTCGTCCCGCCCGGGATCGAGGTGATCGACGCGCGCGGCCGGCTCGTCGCGCCGGGGCTCGTCAATGCCCACTGGCACTCGCCGATGCAGCTCTCCCATGGCACCTCGGACATGACGAACCACAAGGTGTTCATGTGGGAGAACCAGGTCGATACGGCGAACCGCACGCCGCAGGAGATCTATGCCAGCGCCATGGCCGGCTGCCTGCAGATGCTGAAGACCGGCACGACCGCTGTGATCGACCACTTCCCCGAGCAGGGCTTCACGGTCGACGACGTCGGCGTGGTCGTGAAGGCCTTCGAGGATTGCGGAATGCGCGCGGTCGTCGCGCTGCGCATCTTCGACGAGCCCTACAACGACATCCTGCCTCCCGTCGACCAGCGCGGGCCGGAGCTTCTGGCGGCCCTCCAATACGGCAACACGCTCGCGCCGCGCCCGCTGCAGGAGAGCCTCGACATCGTGAAGGAGGCGATCGCGCTCTATGACAGGCGGGTAGGGCGCATCCGCATCTTCCCCGCGCCGTCCAACCCCGTTCGCTGCTCGGACGCGCTGCTGACGGGCTGCGAGGAGATCGCGCGCAGGCACGATACCGGCGTGCATTGCCACATGCTGGAGACGCGGGCCCAGGCCACCATCGCGCAGCAGCGCTACGGCACGACCGTGATCCAGCACATGGCGCGCATCGGCGCCTATAGCGGGCGCTGGAGCAACGCCCACTGCAACTGGGTGTCGGACGAGGACATCGGGATCATGTCCGACCTCGGCGCGGTCGCGGTGCTCAATCCCGAGAGCAACCTGAAGATCGGCTCGGGCGTCCCGCCCGTCCCCAAGCTCGTCGCCGCCGGCGTGCCCTGCGCACTGGGAACGGACGGCGCGAGCACCAACGACAACCTGATCCTGCAGGACGCGATGCAACTCGCCGCCATCCTGCACCGGCCCATGGAGCCGGACCGGCGGCGCTGGGTCACGGTGAAGGACGTCATGGGCATGGCCACGCTCGGCGGGGCCAAGGCCATGCTGGAGCCTGAACTCGGGCGCGTTACGCCCGGCGCCAAGGCGGACCTCGTGCTTTACGACCTCGCCGCGACGTGGTGGCGGCCGCTCAACGACGCCGAGCAGCAATTCGTCTTCAGCGAGCGCGGCGGCTCGGTCGACACGGTGATCGTGGCGGGCCGCGTCGTCCTGCGCGGCGGGCGCTCGACCCTCGTCGACGAGGAAGCGCTGCTGGCCGAGACGAACGACATCCTCGCCTCCGTCCGCCGGCGCAACGAGGGCGTCGCCGCCATCGCCCGGGCCGTCGGCGCGGTGGAGTAGGGGCTCACCATGACCGACCCGGCCCCGCGGCCCATGCCGATCTCCGGCATGGAGCTCGCCCGATATTCAGGCCATGCCACCTTCATGCGGCTCCCGCACATCCCGCTCGACAAGGCGGAGGGCCTGGAGATCGGCCTCTTCGGCCTCCCTTGGGACGGCGGGACCACCACCCGCAACGGCTCGCGCTACGGGCCGCGGCAGGTGCGGGAAATGTCGACGCTGCTGCGCAGCTTCCATCCCGTGCTGAAGATGAACCCCTATCTGCTGGCGCGCTGCGCCGACATCGGCGACGCGCCGACGAACCCGATCGAGTTCGAGAAGACGCTCGGCATGCTCGAGGGCTTCGTCGGCAAGGTCGTCGCCGGGGGGATGCTGCCGCTCGCCATTGGCGGCGACCACTTCTGTTCCTTCCCGATGCTGCGCGTGCTCGGCAAGGGGCGGCCGCTCGGCATGGTCCACTTCGACGCGCACACCGACATGTATGACACCTATTACGATGGGACGCGCTACACGCACGGCACCCATTTTCGCCGTGCCATCGAGGAAGGACTGCTGGATCCAATGCGAGTCGTGCAGATCGGCATCCGCGGCACGGCTTTCGCGGAGGACGAGCACGACTGGTGCTTCGCCCAGGGCGTGCGCCACATCGGAATGGATTTTCTCCGCGAGAACGGCCCCCAGGCCGTGGTCGCCCAAATCAGGGCCATTGTGGGGGAGGGGCCGGCCTACCTGTCGCTCGACATCGATGCGCTCGACCCATCCTGTGCGCCGGGAACGGGCGTGCCCGAGATCGGAGGCATCACGAGCTACGAGGCGCAGGTCATGCTGCGCAGCCTGCGCGGCATGGACTTCGTCGGGGCCGACCTCGTCGAGGTCTCGCCGCCGATCGATCCCTCCGGCACCACGGCGCTGGTGGCGGCCAACCTCGCCTTCGAGATGCTGTGCCTGCTGGCCGAGCGTGTGGCGGCGCGTCAGGCGCGTTCGTAGACGAGCGGGAAGTCGTCGCCGCGCAGGGGCTCGCCGTCCTTCAGGGTGAGGTGGCGGAAGGGCGGGGAGCCCTTGCCCTTGCGGTCGGCGAACAGGGCGTCGTCGCCCACCCAGCGGGCCGAGAAGACGCGGCGCCGGTGGCCCGACTTGGTCAGGTTCCCCGGCGCGCCGTGCACCGTGCGGAAGTGGAAGGCGACGGCGTCGCCGGGTTCGAGCGCCCAGCCCTGGATGTTGTAGGCCTCGCGGTCCGCGTCGATGTTCGGCATCTCCGTCTTCGTGTCGTTCTCGTAGAGGTCCGTGCCGTCGAAGCGCTTCGGCTTGTGGTCGACGCCCCAGCGGTGCGAGCCGGGAACGCATTCGAGCGTGGTCTCCCGCGGCACGGGGTCGAGCGGGATCCAGAAGCTGACGCTCTGCATGCCCTCGACGCAGTAATAGGGCATGTCCTGGTGCCACGGCGTCACGAGGGAGGTGCCGACCTCCTTCACCAGCACGTGGTCATGGAAGAAACGTGCGCCCTGCGACTTCATGAGCTGCGCCGCCAGTGGACCGGCCGGCGAATGGTAGACGAAGTCGCGGAATTCCGGGATCCGCCGCCAGTTGCAGAGGTCCTGGAAGAACTTGGCGGACCCGTCCTTCGGCATGTAGGAGCGCTCGAGCGGGCTCGGCGAGGCCATGAGCGAGGCGACGCCCTCCTGCAGCGGCTCCACCCAATCCTTGAAGAGCCCGCGCACGACGATGACGCCGTCCCTGTCGAAGCGCTCGATGTCCTGTGCACCCACCACCGGCTCCATCCTGGCCATCTCTTTTTCTCCCGCTCCGCTCACGCTCGAAATCCTTCTCGGCGGTGGCCGTAGCGTCAAGGGGCGCGGCAGGCCCTGTCCGCAATCCCGACCTGCACGAGCCATGCCGGATATCCATGCGCAGGCCGCAGAGCGGGTTGGTGTCGCACATGGCCTGAGGGGCCGGCTGCCGACTGGGACTGCGCGCTCGCCTACCGGTCGGCGATCACCCGGCGAGCGCTGATGCCGTCGAGGAACTCGGCTGCCGAGCCGGCCAGCGACTTTGCGAGCTCGTCCGTGCGCTGAAGGCTGTCGACAGCCTCGCTGGCCGTGCTGGCGACAATCTGTGAGAGCGACAGGACGAGTTCGGCCTGCGAGGCAATCTCCTGCACCTCGGAGACGGAGGCAGCAGCCTGCGTGGCGATGGTTTCGATCGCCGACGCCTGCCCAGCAATAGCCCCCTGCACGCGCCTAACGCTGCCCTGGACTTTGGTCATCCTGGCATGGAAGGCGGCGATGGCCTTGCCGATGTTCTCGTTGACGAGGCGGATATTCTCCATGCCGTGCGTGATCGTGCCGGCCGCCTGGTCCGTCGCCTGGGCGAGGCTCTTCACCTCGCCGGCGACGACGGCGAAGCCGCGCCCCGCCTCGCCGGCGCGGGCGGCTTCAATGGTTGCGTTGAGGGCGAGGAGGTTGGTCTGCGCCGAGAGCGCGCTGATCTGCCCGACGATCTGGCGGATCTGGGTGAGGGCTCCCTCGAGGTCCCGCACATAGGCGAGCAGGTCCTCGCACTCTTCCGTGGAGGCGTCGAGATCGGCGGCCGAACTGCTCGTGGAATCGTTGATCTCAAAGGCCGTGAGGCTGAAGGCCTTGGTGGCCCCCGCGATCTGCGTCACGAGGCTCGCCACGTGCTGTGGGCTGCCGCTGCCGCCGCGCGCCTTCTCGAGCGCCTCGCTGGCGATGGTGGAGAGCTTGCCCGCCTCGTGGGCGACGTGCTGCACGGAGTGCCGCAACTCGGAGGCGCGGGTCGCCACGGTGTCCCTGAACTTCGCCTCGAGCGCCGCATATTCTGCGGCGCGCTGCTCGGCGATCACGTCCATGAAGTAGGACGAGGAGAAGGCCACGTCCATCAGCATGATCTTGTTGAAGAGCGCGACGCGCTCCTCGATCCCGCGCCGGAAGCGGTAGCGTTTAATCAGGGGAAGCATGAAATTCGTGAAGTCGTTTGCGAAGAACAGCGGATAGATCCGGGCGTCGATGCCCCGGCTGTTCGCGCTGGAAATGATCTCACGCTTGATCCGGCGATACTCGTCGTCGAACTCCAGACGGAAGAGCTTGCGCACCTTCTCGCATTCCTGCTCGATGAAGGCGGCGTCGATGTCCGGCGTTCCCGCGGCGATCTCCCTGGCGTAGAGGCGCAGGATCACGTCTTGGACGTGCGGATCGACGATCGCGAGCAATTCGCCCGCGATCTGTCTCTCGCGGGGGCTGAAGGCCTTCACGGCATCGTGCAGCGACGTCGGAACCATCCGGAACTCCGCCGCTGATCATGGCTGCGTTTCATTAACCATGCGTGAGCGCGCATGACGTGTTTCGAACCGTACCCATACGCGTGCGGAAGGACGCGTAGAGCACGTCACTGGGCAAGGAAGCCGCCGTCGACTGGGAGAGTATGGCCCGTGATCATCGCCGACGCGGGCCCCGCGAGGAAGAGGATCGCGGAAGCGACCTCCTCGGGCTCGGCGATCCGGCCGAGCGGCGTCATCGCCTCGATGCGCCGCACGAGCTCGGGGTCGGCCAGCAGGGGCGCGATGAACGGGGTCCGGACATAGGTGGGCGCCACTGCGTTCACGCGGATGCCGTGGCCGGCCCATTCCACCGCGAGCGCCCGGGTCATGTTGACGATGGCCCCCTTGGTCGCCTGGTAGGAAATGTTGGGGTAGAGGCCGCCGCCCGAAAAACCCATGATCGAGGCGACGTTGACGATGGCGCCCCTGCGTCCGGCCGCGATCATCCGGCGCGCCGCGAGGCGGGAGGCCAGGAACGTGCCGGTCATGTTCACCGCGAGCACCTTGTCCCAGTCAGCGACGGAGAGCTCGGTCGCGGGGCGGCGGATGGCGAGGCCGGCGCTGTTGACCAGGATGTCCGGCGGCCCGAGCGCCGCCTCGACCTCCGAGAAGGCGGCTTCGAGGGCAGTCTCGTCGGTGACGTCCGCGGCGAGCGCGAGCCGCCGGCCCGGGCCGGGCAGGGCAGCGAGGACGTCGGCAGGCACGGCAGAGCGATCCAGCAGGACGCAGTCCGCGCCGGCCTCGCAGAAGGCGCGGGCCGTCGCGAGCCCGATGCCGCTCGCAGCGCCCGTCACGATGGCGACGCGTCCCGCCAGCCCATCCGTTCCGCCCATGCCTCGTCCTCCCCGAGTCTCGTGGCCGCGAGAGTGCGATGGCGCGCGCGCCGAGCCAAGGGGGCCGGCGTCTGCCGAGCCCCACACCCCGCGCAGAGCGTCGGACGCCTTATCCCTGGGCTGGTGAGCCGGCTCACAGCGCCCGGAGACGATCGGGGCGAGGCTGAACCCACGACAGATTGCGGTTCAGCCACAGGAGGTTGCCATGCTCCCGCTTCGTCACGGGCCCGCCGCGGCCCTCACTCTCGGTCTGGCTCTTGCGGGCCTCGTCGGCGGCGCCGTTCCCGCCTCTGCGCATGACATCTACTCGAACCTTTATTCTGGCGGCGCGCCCGGGGTGGGGCAATGGTGCTGCAACGGCGACGCGGTCACCGGCGACTGCGAGGCGGTGGGCACCAGCTATCGCGTCGAGCCCAACGGCGACGCCATCATCACCAGCCGCCGGTACAAGCGCGATGTCCGGGTCGGCCGCGAGAAGATCACGTGGTTGCCGGTGGCGGGCGGGGAATCGAGCGAGGCGCATTGGTGCGGCAAGCCACGGGCCGCCATGTGGCACGCGCCGCAGGAGCCCGCCCCCGAGCAGCCGGACGACACGATCTGGACATTCTGCACCTTCATCACGCCGGGAGGAGTGTGAGCCGGACTCCCGGGACAAACCGCAACCGGCTGCCCGCGCTGGCGTTCTCCGTGAAGACGATGATGGAGACCGCCATGCCTGACGACATGCAGGACCGCGGCGCGCAGGATCGCGCGCGCATCAACATCCACCAGGAGTTCGAGCTTCGTTACTGGTCCAAGCGCTTCGGCGTGACCGCCGACGAGCTCAAGGCCGCCGTGCAGAAGGTCGGCGTGTCCGTGCCAGCCGTCGCGGAGGAACTGGGAAAGTCGGTTCCGGCCGGCTCGGAAAGGATCCGTTCATCTTCGGCGCATTAAGGTTGATGCGTCGGCAGGTTGCGTCTTGTTGCCGGCTCAGGAGCGCCTCCGCAGGCCGTCCCGGTCCTGCGGAGGCGTTTCTCTTGAGGGACCTGACCCCGGTCGTGTCGGTCAGGCAGCGCCCTCGGCCGACCGCTCGACCAGGTCGAGAAGCGCCGGGCCATCCTCGATCCGGTAGCTCGTCCACGCGCCTCTGGGATCCAGGCTGGCGAGGGCTGTCCTGACGATGCGGGCCTGGGGCAGGGTGATGGCGTAGTCTCCCATCGTGATGGCGGGCCGCTCGACGAGGGTGATCCGTGCCGGCGGCTCCTCCAGCAGGAGAATTGCGTGGAAGGCCGATCCGGCGAAACCAGCCACTGCGTTTGCGCGCGCCAGCGTCCTGGCCTGTTCGGCGACGGGGTGACGCTCGGGATGGAAGATCGTCCATCCCCTTTCGGCGAGCTTCGCTTCGAGGTCCGCCTCCCCGAGCAGCCTGCCGAACTGGTCCGGAAGGGCAGAACGCGACAACCATAAGCGGTCGATGGCGCGAGGGAGGGGCTTCACCACGCGCAGGGCTCGAGCCTGCTCGGGATCAAGCGCCGCGCCCGGCCGATAGCCGTGCGGGGGAACCACGAGTTCCCCGACGCGGAGCGGGCCCTTGATGGAGACGTTACGGTAGTCGCCGAGCCCCAGCAGCCTCGCAAGCTCCGCCATCCGCCCAGGCCACGGCGCATGGGGAACCGGCAGGTCGAGCGAGTGCCAGAGCACTGTGGCGCCGGGATGAGCGCGCAGGAACCACAGGCGGCTCATCGCCTCCAGCAGGAAATGGCCGAAATGGTTCATGTGCAGGCCGCCATAGACGGCCTTGTCCAGCCGGCCCGGCTCCTCTTCATCGGGCGCCCGGAACCCGCACCAGGGGTGACGGAGATCCGCGAGGTCTTCGCCGGTGCTGGAGCGCGCGAGGATGCTGTAGCCGCGCCCCGCCTTGGGATCGCGCCTGACCGGGCCCAACAGGGCGTCGTCGATGCGGGACGCGGGGGTCAAGGCCTCATGGGTCCTCGCTGCTCTCGCTGCAGTGAACACGCTGGGAACTTAACAAGCGACTGCCGAAAGCTTGTCATGCCGAAACTAGAGCGGAGCCGACGGGAGACCCTGCGCCCAGGGCGACCCCGCGGGGCTCCCATGCCAGGATGCCCGTTCCCGTCGGCGGGCGTCTCGGCTAAACCCTGGGCAACCGTCCTCGCGCGACGGGACAGGGATGGTGCCCAGTGACCGATGCAAGCCTCTCCTTGCGGAACGACGTGCGTGTCATGGCGCTCGTCGGGGCCGCTCACTTCTGCAGCCACTTCTTCCAGCTGGTGCTGCCGCCGCTCTTTCCGCTGATGCGCAACGACCTTGGCGTCAGCTTCACCGAGCTCGGACTGCTGATCGCCGTCTTCTTCGCCGCGTCAGGCATCGGCCAGGTGGCGGCGGGCTTCGTGGTGGACCGGCTGGGCGCGCAGCGCGTGCTCCCCGCGGGCATCGCCATGCTGGCCGGCGCCATGGTGCTGGCGGGGTTCGCGCCGACCTATGCGTCGTTGCTGCCCATCGCGGCCCTGGCGGGCCTCGGGAACTGCGTGTTCCACCCCGCCGACTATTCCATCATGACGGCGAGAGTGTCCCCGCCGCGCATCGGCCGGGCCTACAGCGTGCACACCGTGACGGGCACCCTGGGCTGGGCCGCGGCGCCCGTGACGATGCTCCTGCTGTCCTCCCATTTCGGATGGCGGGCGGCGCTGATCCAGGTCGGCGTGGCCGGCCTGCTGGTGGCGGCGCTGGTGGCGCTGCGGGCGGACGACATCCATGTCGCGCCGAGCCACAAGACGGGGCAGGGGGGCGGGGCAAACTGGAAGGTGCTGACGTCGGCGCCGATCCTGGCCTGCCTGCTCTATTTCACGCTGCTCTCGGTCGCGCAGGTCGGGACGCAGAACTTCCTGCCGTCGCTGCTGCCCCCGGTGCAGGGCGTCTCCTACGTCTTCGCGACGACAGCAACGACGATCTACCTCGCCTGCAGCGCCTTCGGCTCGCTGATCGGCGGCTGGATGGCGGACCGGACCGGGAACCACGAGCGCATCGTCGGGGCGGGGCTGACGGTCGCGGGCGTCTTCAGCATCGTCATCGGCTTCGTGAGCCTGGCGGCGCCGCTGCTGCTGGTGCTGATCGGGATCGCCGGGATACTCACGGGAATCACGATCCCGTCGCGCGACATGCTCGTGCGCAGCGCGACGCCACCGGGCTCCACGGGCAAGGTGTTCGGCTTCGTCTATTCGGGCCTCGACATCGGGGCGACGATCTCGCCCCTCGTGATCGGCGCCTTCATCGACCATGGCCGGCCGGCCGCGGCCTTTGGCTTCATCGCCGCCGCGCTGCTGGCGACCGTGGGCAGCGCTCTCGCGGTGAAGAGCCGCGTCAGGCGGGCCGTCGCGGCGGAGTAACGTGAGACTGTGTCTCTCTTTTAAGTGGTTTTCGAAGAGGAGCTTAACCGAGCCTCGGCCACACTCGCGAGCGTTCGGCGGTCCCCCCGCCGGCGGATGCGGGACGAGACATGGTCAGGGACGAGCATCTCCTACGCGGCAGGCATTTCAGCTTCAGCCGGGACTACAGCCACGCCCTGGGCACGGCGAGGCTTCCCCTGATCGCGTCCGAACTCGCGAATGTGTGCCACGAGGTTCCCGTTCTCTTCGATAAAGGGACGGCGGGGTGGCGCGTCGAGGGTGTCATCTCCGATCAGAACCTGCGGCGCGTCCTGCTGGGTCCGCGCGGCGACTGGAAGGGCGGCTACGCCCCCTTCCACCTGCGCATTCATCCCTTTCGTCTCGCAATCACGCAGAGTGGCTGGGAGGTGCATGAGAGCGTCCTCGACGCGTCCTCCCCGTCGGGGCACGCCTTTTTCCTGGCCGATGGCAGTCGGAGCGCGGCCTATGACCGGACGCTGGCGACCCTTGCCAATGCCGACAGGGGGAGAGAGATCCTCTCGCGCCTCGCCCGGGCTCTGGAACAGGCGGGGCTGCTCGTCCCGCTCGCCCTGGCCTTCGAGCTCGAAACGGTGACGCCGCCGCTTTCAGGACTCTTCTGCATCGATGCGCCCCGCTTGTCCGCGCTGCCCGGGCGCGAGCTCGCACAGCTCGCGGAGGGCGCGCCGTCCGCCATCGACCTCGCCTGCGCGTCCATCTATTCGCTGCGCCTGTTGCGCGGGAGCTATGTCGGGCACAGCGCCGAGGCGCTCGACGCCCGGATCGCAGACCTGATCCGCGGTGCGGCCGAGGAGCAGCCGGACAGTGTCTCGTCTCCGCGGCGCCGCTCGCCCGGCGAGCCCCGGGAGGATGGCGTGCAGCTTGCCGGCTTCGGGCTCGACCAGTCCTTCTCGATCGACTTCGGTGGGGTCTTCTGATGGAGGCCCAGGCGTTCCGGCGCGGTCCGTCAGAGCATCTCCACCTGCGCCGCGAGATCGCGCAGAAGGCCGCCGACGCGGTGCTGCGAAATCCGGTGAAGCGCGAGCAGCCTGGCGCAGGGCCAGCCATGCCGCTCGACGAGGCGCTGGTGCGCGGTGCTGCCCATGTAGCTCCAGTCGACGTAGAAGAAGCCTTCGATGGCGATGGCCTGGCCGTCGCGGCTGAAGGTGAGATCCCATGGTTTCAGGGCGCCGTCGTCCTGCAGCTCCCGGAAGGCCGGCTGGAGCGCGCGGCGCGAGCTGGCAAAGGTCCAGAGGGCCCGCAGGCGCTGTTCGAGCTCGGCCTGGGCGGCTTCCGGATCGTAGGCGGCGACGGCCGGATGCCACGGCGTCAGGAGGCCGCCCGGGTCGACCATGATCGGAGCCGTCTCGCCGTCGCTCCTGTCCAAGACGGTCAGCGGATAGGCGCGCAGCAGGAGGGGGATGATCCTGCCGCCGCCGGCTCCGGAGGCAGGCTTCCAGGTGTCCTGGGTCGGCAGCAGGCCGGTGAGCGCGACGAGGTCCCATTCCTCGCCTGCCCGGCGCCAGGCGATCGGGAAGCGTTCGGCCATCATCGCCGCCTCGATCGGCGCGACAGGGATCGCGATGGGGTTCAGCCGCGGCATCACCGTCTCGGGGGCCGGCAGGCGGGGCAGGTCGGTCGTCCTGTCGAGCGGGCGGAGGCTTTCGTACATGGCGGTCCCGTCCAGTGGAGGCTGTCCGGCTCCAGTCGTAGCGGAGAGTGTGTGAACGAGTTGCAAGGACCGACGCGCGGTTTGACGCCATCTACCGGCGGACACCGTCCGCACGCGAGGAGGGCCGCATGAGCGGCGTCGAGCCCCGCAGCTCCGCCGCCTTCGAGCGGCTGGTCTCGCAATTCGGCACCTTCTACTTCGACGAGCAGCATCACCGCATGTCGCTGCCCCTGCTGGCGCGGTGGCTGATGGTCGACGACCGGCCCCAGGAGGCGCTCAACTTGCTGCTGCGCTACTGGCGGACGGGTCCCGACGGCGTGCCCGACCGCCTCCTCGAGGCGACCCTGCGCCGGCGGCTGGACGGCCCGGAGGCGGCATTGCCGGCGCTGCGGCGCGCCTACGCGGTCGACCCCACGGATCCGGGCGTCCAGGCCCGCCTGCTCAACGGGCTGGTCGATGCGGCTCGCAGCGAGGAGGCGCGTGACGTCGCTCTTCGCCTGCTGCGCTCCGCGCGCGACCCCGAGGTGCTGCTCTCGGCCCTGGCCGTGTCCGAACCGGACTGGAGCTTCTTCGGCCAGGCGGATCTCGACCGGTCGTCGGTCGACGGCTGGTGCATCTGGCGGGGCGGGGAGCCGTGGCGGCGCTGCCTGATCGTGGCGGACGGACGCAGCGCCGAGATCCATGTCGAGGACGAGCGGCACCCCGTGTGGACGCCCTCCGGCGTGCGCTTCGGGCGCTTCCGGCTGGCCTGGCCGGCCCAGGCCGCCATCGTGAGCGTGGAGGATGCGGAAACGGGGCGCACCTTCCGCGGCACGCCGTTGATGAACGACGAGATCCTCGACGACGGCCGCCCGGCGGGCCCGGACGAGGTCGAGGTGACCATCGTCGTCCCGGTCTACGCCGACGCGCAGGCGACGCGACGCTGCTTCGAGAGCCTCGCCGCCGACCGCGTCACCCGCACGACCCGGCGCATCGTGGCGGTGGACGACGCCAGCCCCGACCCGATGATCCGCGCGCTCCTCGACAGGCTGGCCTCCGCCGGCCGCATCACCTTGCTGCGAAACCCGCAGAACGTCGGCTTCATCCGCGCCGTGAACCGGGCTCTCAAGCTGGTTCGGCAGGAGGACGTGGTTCTCCTCAATGCCGACACGATGGTTCCGCCGGGCTGGCTCGATCGCCTCCGCGACGCGGCGCTCGAGCCGGACGTCGGCACGGTCACGCCTTTGTCCAACAACGGCGAGTTCGTCAGCGTGCCCGCGCCGTTCCGGCCCAATCCCATGCCGGACTACGGGACGCTCAAGGAGGTCGACCGCGCCGTCCAGAGGCTCGGGACCGGCAGCTTCGACATGCCCAACGGCGTCGGATTCTGCCTCTACATCCGCAACGATGCGCTGCGAGCCGTCGGCGGCCTCGACGCCCGTCACTACGAGCGGGGCTATCTGGAGGAAGTGGACTTCTGCCTGCGGGTGGCCGCGGCCGGCTACAGGAACATCTGCACCACCGGCCTTTTCGTCGCCCACCAGGGCGAGGCGTCCTTCGGAGCGTCGAAGCGCGAACTCGTCATGGCCAATGCGTCGGCGCTGGTCCGGCGCTGGCCGCGCATCGAGACGGAGACCGAGGCCTTCGTGAAAGCGGACCCGCTGCGCGGCATGCGGGGCGCCCTCGCCTGGGCCTGCCTGGCGAGGGTCCGCAGGCGGCTGGTCATCACGCTCGGCGCGCCGGTCGGCCGGGCCGTGATCGACCGCGTCGCGGCGGACGCCGCCGGGCTGTCCCTCGCGATCCTGAACGCGCCGGATCCCGACCCCGCGAGCTGGCGCGTGTCGCTGGACGGCCTCGACGAGCCGCCTGCACTGCCGGCGGACGTCGCGGGTTTGTCGGCCGAGGACGCCCTGGCGGCCCTGACGCAGCGGCTGGGGGTCGACGACGTCTTGCTGTGCCTGCCCCAGTTCTCCGCCGGTCACCTCTCTGCCGATCACCTCGCCGCCGGCCTCACGGCGATCGGCCTTCCGGTCGATCTCTTCCCGGTGGAGGATGGCTGGCGTGTTCCGGAGGCTTTGCGGGGGCGCGGCCGGCGCCTTCTGCTCGCATCCGAGGCCGTGCGGGCGCCCGACGTCGTCGACGCCGCCCGGTGCGTGCTCCCACGGCCCGTGCTGGCCCTGCCGAGAGCGGCCCCCGGCAATCGCGGGCAAGCCATGGGCATCATCGCGCCGGACGCGACGGCCGCCACCTACGCGCTGGTCCGCGACCTCGGGCGCGCGCTCCACCGGCGCGGTTCGAGCCTCCCGCTGATCGTGCTCGGCGAGACCTTTCGGGACGTCGGGCTCCTTCGGCTGGGAAACGTGTTCGTCACCGGAGCGCTTGCGGGCGAGGAGGACTGGCGGGAGGCCCTGGCGGCGCACCCCTGCGCAGGCCTGATGCTGCCCCTGCGCCAGCCCCTCCTGATGCATGAGGGCTTCGACGTGATCCGCGCGGCGGGCCTGCCGTTCGCCGCCTACCGCACTGGCGGCGCGGCGGACCTCCTGGACGAGGTTCCGGGCGGGCTTGCCCTGGACCCCGCCTGGTCGCCCGACCAGCTGGCGCTGGTGATCGACACCTTCCTCTCCGCGACCCTGTTCGCGGGGCTCCGCCGTTCGCTCCCGGATGCCGCATGACCCAGCCGATCCTCGACCGCAGCCGCGACGACGCGCCCAAGCCCGGACCCTGTGCCTTCTACCGCGTGGGCGAGCACGCCGTCGGCGGCTGGGCCCGCGATCCCGAACGGCCCGACCGGAGGCTCGTGGTCGACATCAGGGTCGATGGCGAGACCATCGCCCTCACGCAGGCCGAAAGCTTCGTGCCCGAGCTCAGGCAGCTCTTTGGCGGCGATGGCTGCCACGGCTTCGTGGTGCTGCTCGATCCCGCGCGGATGGCCGGCGCCTCGCGCGTGGAGGCCTATCTCGCCAATGCCGAGACATGCCTCGGCGCGATCAGGCTCGACGGTGCGGCCGATGCCGAGCTCGTGGCCACCGGACGCATCGCGGGCGAGCTGCGCTGGTCGGGAGGGCTGCGCCTGAACGGCTGGGCGTGCGACGTCGCGACCCCCACGCAGCCGGTGCCTGTGCAGGTCCTCGTCGACGGCGAGCCCCTGGTGGAGGCCCTCCCCATGCGCTGGCGCGAGAGCCAGCCGGGTGATCCCGTGCCCTCCGGACGGTTCGCCTTCGACGCCTGCCTTCCCGTGCGCTTCGCCGACGGACGCGTTCATACGGTGCGAGCGCTGGCCGGCGGCGTGGAGCTCGCGGGCTCGCCCTGCATCGTGCTGGTGCACGAGCTCGGCTTTCAGGGCCTGGCGGCGGAGCTCGACCCGGCCGACCGCACGGGCCATCTCCTGCGCACGCAGCTCCTCGACCGGCTGATGCCGTCCGCGGTGCCCCTGGGCGAGTTCGAGGCCTGGCAGGCCCGCTTCCCGGTGGATCCGCCCGGCCCGTCCGATCTGCTGACGGCCGTGCTCGTGGTGGGGGACGTCGAGCCCGCCATCTCGCGCACGCTGGACAGCGTGGAGGCGCAGTCGGGCGACGGATGGTTCGCCGTGAGCCTCGCGGCGAGCGACTGGACCTTCTCGCCGGACGCCCTCGCTGCCGCGGCAGCCGAGATCCGCGATGGCGGCGCCCAGGCGATCCTCGTTGTCGAGGCTGGAACGCTCCTGCACCGCGACGCTGTCGCCCACCTCGCGGCGGCGATCGAGCACCCGGGTATGCCGGGCCTCGTCTATTGCGACACGATCGTACCGGGACCGGGAGGCCGCGCGACGCCAAGCCTCAAGCCGGTCTTCGACCGGCCACGCATGACGGCGCAGGCCTATGCCGCCGACTGCTTCGTCATGACGCCGGAGGGCCTCGACGCGGCGCTCGACGCGCAGGCATCGAGCCTCCCCGAGCTCCTCCTCGCGGCCATTCGCCGTTGCGAGCGCGACGGCCTTGCCATCGGCCACCTGCCGCAACTCCTCGCGCGGCTTCCCGTCAGGGAGGTCGGCGCGCGCGCCGCGGCTCTGGCGCGCGCCGCCGCGATCGACGGGCAGGAGCGCGGGCTGCCGCGCGAGGCGTCGCCCATCGGCAATGCGCTGCGGCCTTGCGTGGCCCTGGCATGGCCGCAGGACGCCCGGTCCGGGCCGGTCTCCATCATCATCCCCACCCGGGACAGGGTGGACCTGCTCGAGCCCTGCCTGGACAGCCTGAGACGGATCAGTGCAGGCGTGGAATACGAGGTGATCATCGTCGACAACGGTTCGGTGGAGCCGCAGACGCACGCCTTCTTCGAGCGCATTGCTGGGGACGGCGTCCGGATCCTCCCGGCGGCCATGCCGTTCAACTATTCCCGCCTCAACAACCTGGGAATCGCCGAGTCCAGGCACGACCTCGTGCTCTTCCTGAACAACGACGTCGAGATCATTGAGGCCGGCTGGCTCCGGGAGATGGCCCTCGAACTCCAGGACGGCTCGATCGGCGCGGTCGGGGCGACCTTGCTGTGGCCGAGCCGTCTCGTCCAGCATGGCGGTGTCGTGCTGGGACCCCATTTCGCGGCCGCCCATGCCTTCAACGATCGGATCGACGGGGAGGGCGGCTATGACGACCTGCTGCTGGCGCCGCGCAGCCAGAGCGTCGTCACCGCCGCGTGCCTGCTCATGCGCAAGGCCGACTATCTCTCGGTCGGCGGGATGGACGAACTCGCCTTTCCCGTCGCCTTCAACGACGTAGATCTCTGCCTGAAGCTGAGGGCCCTCGGGCGATCCATCCTGATCACGCCGCGCGCGCGCCTGCTGCACAAGGAAAGCGCCAGCCGCGGGAGCGACCACTTCTCCCACGAGAAGCGATCGCGGGCGCGCAAGGAGACGTCCGAGCTGCGCGCCCGATGGGCCGACATGCTGGCCGCCGACCCCTTCTACAACCCCAACCTAAGCCTCGATCTCTACCCCTTCAGCGGGCTCGCCACCCCGCCGCGGGAGCGCCGGCTGCGCTTCGACCCCTTCGCGGCATCCTCTTCGTAAACGCGTAGAAACGTTTGGATCGGCGCAAGCGGCAGGAAAGTGTTTACGCCGATGCTGCTGCGCACAAGCGTGCGGGAGACTTGAGTGTGCTGAAGGCGATCTTCGACCGGACGACGACCAACCCGTTGCGGGAGGCCATCCGGGGAATGGCGCCCGCCATGCGCTCGGTCGCGGCCATCAGCCTTTTCCTCAACCTGCTGATCTTCGCGCCTTCGCTCTACATGGAGAGCGGCTTCGACCGCGTGCTCACGTCGCGCAATCTCACCACATGGGGTTTCCTGACCGTCATTCTGTTGGTGCTCGTGGCCACCCACGGTGTCCTCTCCACCTACCGGCAGAGGATCTTCGTGCGGATCGGCATCGACTTCGACCAGAAGGTCAGCGATCCCCTGTTCCGCGCGATCCATCGCGCCGCGCTGCAGCAGGGACCCGGGGGAGGACGTACGTCTCCCGTCCAGGCCATGCGCGATCTCGACATCGTGCGCGAGAACCTCGCCGGCCGGCTCGTGTCGAACGGGGTCGACCTGCTGTTCGTGCCGGTCTTCCTGCTGGCGCTCACGCTCATGCATCCCGTCATCGGCCTCACGACCTTCCTGGTCCTGGCGGGCGTCGCCGGCTGCGGTTTCGCCATCAACCTCGCAACGGCCTCCTCAACGCTGCGGGCCACGGCGGCGGGCGTCCACGCCAACGAATTCGCCACGTCCCTGATGCGCAACAGCGAAGTGATCCACGCGCTCGGCATGATCGAGACCCTGGAGGCGCGCTGGAAGAGGGTGCGCGACGCGGGCCTCGGCTGGCAGGCTCGCTCGGCGGACGAGGCGAACGTCGCGCAGGTGACGCTGGCGACGCTCACCTTCGCCGGCTCGACCGTCGTGGTGGCCGTGGCGTTGGTCCTCATCGTCCTCAACATGGCCTCGGCCGGCATCCTGTTCGGCGCGATGATCATCTCGGCGAAGGCCATCGCTCCGGTCTCCTCGCTGTCGAAGAACTGGAAGTCCTACGTATCGACCTCCTACTCCTTCGAGCGCATCGACAGGATCTTCAACCAGCTTCCCGACCTTCCCGAACGCATGGCGCTGCCGCGACCGAGCGGCCACATCCTGGTGGACAACGTCTCGGCGATGGCCCCCGGCTCGAACCGCCTCGTGCTGCGCAACCTGAGCTTCGAGCTCGGGGCCGGCGAGGTGATGGCCGTCATCGGCCCCAGCGCGGCCGGGAAGTCCAGCCTGGCCCGGGTGCTGATGGGGATCTGGCCGACCTTCGAGGGCTCCGTCCGGATCGATGGCAGCGAGCTCTCGCACTGGAACCCGGACGAGCTCGGCAAGCACGTCGGCTACGTGCCGCAGGACGTGGAACTCTTCGCGGGCACCGTTGCCGAGAACATCGCGCGCTTCCGCGCGGCGTCGAGCGAGGAGGTCATCGCGGCGGCGCGCCTGGCCGGCGTCCACGAGATGATCCAGGGCCTGCCGGAAGGATACAACACCGAGATCGGCGAGAGCGGGCTGCGGCTCTCGGGCGGGCAGCGCCAGCGCCTCGCGCTGGCGCGGGCCATCATCGGGCAGCCCGCGCTGATCGTGCTCGACGAGCCCAATGCCAGCCTCGACATCAAGGGCGAGGAGAGCCTCGCCACCGCGATCCGCCAGCTGCGGCAGGCCGGATCCTCGGTCATCATCATCACGCATCGCTCGAACATGATCTCGCAGGTCGACCGCGTGCTCGTTCTCAACGACGGCACGGCTCATCTGTGCGGTCCGCGCGACGAGGTGATGCGGAAGCTCGGCATGCAGAACGTGGTGGCGATGACGGCGCCGCCGCGGACCCAGCAGCCTGTCTCCCGGGAGCGGCCGTCTGAGCGCCAGCAGGAAGGTGCCGCGCGATGAGCAGCGTTCCGCAGGTCGTCAAGGCCGACGCCGAGGGCGCGCGGGACTGGCAGCTTCTGGTCCGCCAGGCCTGGATCACCATCGCCATCGTGTTCGGGCTCGGCGGCCTGTGGGCGGCGGTGGCCAGGCTCGACAGCGGCGCCGTGGCCAGCGGAGTCGTCGCGGTCGAGTCCAGCCGCAAGACGATCCAGCACCTCGAGGGCGGGATCATCCGCGAGATCCTGGCGCGCGACGGCGACCTCGTCAGAGAGGGACAGCTGCTCGTGAGGCTCGACGAGACGCAGGCGCGCGCCATGGCCGACGTACTCCGCAAGCAACTGGCGGCGACCCTGGCCGAGGAGGCCCGCCTCGTGGCCGAGCGCGACGAGGCCGACGACGTGGTGTTTCCGCAGGAGGTGATGCGAGAGCGCGGCGATCCCGCCGTCGAGCGTGCGATCATCGACCAGCACCGCCAGTTCCGCGAGAGACGGGCCAACCTCAAGGGACAGGTCGACGTGCTCGAGGCCCGGCTCGCCCAGGTCACCCAGGAAATCGCGGGCACCATGCGCGAGAAGCAGGCCAACGAGGAGCAGGTGGCCACGATCGCCCAGGAACTCGCGGGACTGCGGATGCTCCTGGCCAAGAACCTCGTCCAGGTGTCCCGGGTGCTGGCGCTCGAACGCGAGCAGTCTCGCCTTGGGGGCGCGATCGGCCGCGCGGACGCGGACAAGGCGAAGCTCGAGCAGGCCATGGGCGAGACACGGCTCCAGATCGCGCAGCTCCGCCAGCAATTCCTCGAGGCCGTCAGCAAGGACCTGCCTGCCACGCGCAAGGCCATCGAGGAGATCCGCGAGAAGCTGCGCGCCCAGGAAGACGTGCTGCGCCGCGTCGCAATCACCGCGCCGCAGACCGGCGTCATCCAGAACATGAAGGTCTTCACGGTCGGCGGGGTGATCCGACCCGGCGACGCCATCATGGACATCGCGCCCGTCACGGACGAACTCGTCATCCGCGCCCAGGTGAGCCCGCTCGACGTGGACAACCTGCGCATCGGCGATGTCGCGGAGGTCCGCTTCCCGTCCTTCACCACCCGCAAGCCGCCCCTGTTCTTCGGCAAGTTGAAGCGCCTGTCGCGCGACCGCCTGGTGGACGACAACTCGCAGACGCGCCAGCCCTATTTCGCGGCCGAGATCGCCATCGATTTCGACACGATCGATCCCCGCTTCCGCGACAAGATCCTCGCGGGCATGTCGGCCGACGTCGTCATCACGACCGGCGAGCGGACGGCGCTGCAATACCTGATCAGCCCGCTGCTCGAGCGGCTCGGCATGGGCATGCGCGAGCACTGATCCCGGACCGGTGCGGTCCGCGGAGCGGGCCGGCGTCAGGACGTCTTTCCCTCTCGCAGCGCGCTCGGGACCTGCAGCGCATGGCGTGGCGCCTCGTCTTGCCGGCCGGGAGCTCAGGCACGCGACCGGCACGCAAACCGTGTCCGCGCCGGACCCTTCGCAGCGCTTCGTCCGGCCTCGAAGCCGGGCTGCCCGGCGCCCGCCACGTTGGGACGACCAGCTCCCGCGGCGTGCTTCTCCAGGAATTTCGATTTCCATTTATACTGCATTCTAGACGTCTTTCATCCTTTACGACTCCCGATTGGGATCATGTTTTTCTTATAACTCGCATCAATATTGATTTCCGGTGATATTTGTGTCCGATGTCTGCAATCCATGCCGCACTGATTACTCGGAATTAACACCTGCGACGCCACTTTGTTTTTCGAAAGGCAACAAGAAAAGACGGAAAATCTACTAAAAACAACCTCATAATTTCTGTGATCTCGGGAAAGGCAAACAGATGCTACTCCAGTACAACCTCGACCATGGAGCGCAGGCGACGTTCCAGGACTTCGTACATGCACAGCATTATACGGATGCGTTCGAGACCGCTCTCCAGAGCAAGGCCCAGGATCTCGTTCTCAGTGGCAAGGGGCTGCTCAATAACGTCGACCTTCAGAACCTCGACACCTACGGCGAGGTCTTCAATCCCAAGGGACAGTTCGACGGAGCCTATGTCTCTACCTATGCGGCGGTAGACTTCGACGCCGGTGCGAGCCTCGACAAGGCCCAGTACATCCTGTTCAAGGGCGACATCGGCAACGAAGGAGGCGTGGACCTCGAGCTGGCCGGCAAGACCAGCCACGTTATCGGCCTCACGCAGGAAGACGACACGATCGTGATCGGCGGCAAGGCCAGCCAGATCGTTGACGGTGGCCAGGGCGACGACATCATCTTCTCCGGCAAGGGCGACGACAAGCTGTTCGGCGGCACCGGCGACGACGAGATCCATGCCGGAAAAGGCAACGACTTCGTCGATGGCGGCGACGGCAACGACAAGCTGTTCGGCGACCGCGGCGACGACAGCATCTTCGGCGGCGGCGGCGAGGACACGGTCGACGGCGGCTGGGGCTTCGACGTGGGCAAGGTCGACGGCCTCAAGGCCGACTTCCACTACTCCGACGAAGAAGGCGCCTGGGTCAACGACGTGACCGGCGTGCATGTCAAGAACACCGAGTATGTCAGCATCGACGGCCTCACGGACAACGTGCTGATCACGGTGGCCAGCTCTGGCGAGGCGGAAGTGGCCCGTCTCTTCCAGGCCATCACGGACCAGGATCCGTCGGTGGGCGCCTACAAGGACGCGCTCGTCGCCTTCCACAACGGCGCGCAGCTCGACAAGCTGGCCAGCGACATCGGCAAGGCCTTCAACAACGACGACCTCAGCTCCACGGTCGCCGTCGGTGACCGCTCGGACTTCGTCAAGGAGGTCGTGCACCGCCTGTTCGACGGCAGCACGGGCGAGAGCAGCTTCGATGTCGACGGCTTCCTCGCCAATCACCAGGGCGGCTGGAAGAAGGCGGAGATCGTGGCCGACCTCGTGCAGCATGTCACCAATGCCGACGATCACATCGGCATCCACATCGATACCCACACGGTCTGAAGCTCAGGCTTCTTGAGATCTTCAGCGGAGAACGACCAACATGGCGACCAATGGTCCTGATACAATTATTACCGGCCCTGGAGACGACTTCGTCCAGGCGCTGGGCGGGGACGATCTCGTTCAGCTCGGCGGCGGCAACGACGTCGCTTTCGGCGGCCCTGGCACCGACTTCCTCTACGGCGAGGACGGCAACGACACGCTGATCGGCGGCACGGGAGATGACTTCCTCTTCGGCGGCGCAGGCAACGACAACCTTCGCGGCGGCACCGGGGAGGACGTGCTCGAGGCCGGATCCGGCAACGACACGATGACCGGTGGCGCCGACGGCGACACCTTCCTCTACAAGACGGCGGACATCGGCAACGACGTCATCCGCGACTTCAACCCGGGCGAGGACGTACTCGACGTGCGCTCCATCACCGGGCTCACGCTGGGCGACCTGGAAATCGTGAAGGACGGCAATGACACCCTGATCCGTGCCAAGGAAAACCATGAGTCGGTTTTCGAGGGCACGATCCGGTTGCGCAATGTCGACCCTGGCGATCTGAACGACAGCAACTTCTACGTCGAGAACCCGTGCTTCATGCGCGGGACGCTCGTCGCCACGCCGGAAGGCGAGGTGCCGGTGGAGGCGCTGGCGATCGGCGACCTCGTGTCGACCCTCGACGGCGGCGCCCGTCCGGTGAAGTGGATCGGGCGTCGCTCGTTCCAGCGCCGGTTCGTCGGGCGCAACAGCGAGGCCAACCCTGTCGTGTTCACGGCGGGAAGCCTCGGCCGCGGCCTGCCGCACACCGACCTGCTCGTGTCCGGCAAGCACGCGATGTTCCTCGACGGGGTCTTCGTGCGGGCGGAGGATTGCGTCGATGGGGTGGCCATCCGTCGCGACAGCACGTGCGAGCTGATCGAGTACTTCCATGTGGAGCTCGAGACGCCCGACGTGATCTTCGCCAACGGCGCGCCGACCGAGACCTACGCCAACCACGACAGCCGCCGGATGTTCACGAACTGGCGCGAGTACGTCGATCTCTACGGGGCGGAAGATGCGGCCGACCCGGGCGTGGACGGCGAATTCACGCGGCCCTATCCGCTTCTCACGGACCACCGCCACGTCGCCGCGGTCCTGGAGGCTGTGGCCGGACGGTTGAGGCGCGCGGCCTGAGACCTGGGCCGCGCAATCACTGAGAAGCCGTTGGACCCCAGGCTTCTCTCTCCTTCGGCCGCCCTTCGGGGCGGCCGATTTTTTGTTCAAGCCGCCACATGTGACGAAGAGCGTCAGTGGTCGCCGGGCAGCGCCGGGGCGACAGGGCCCGCGTCCGGCATCAGGCCGAGGGCCCAGAGGTCGAAGCGCCGGCCCGGCCAGACGCGCGCCTCCGCGAAGCCGGCATCGACCAGGAAGCGACCGAGCCGCTGCTCGTCGAACCCTGTCCGGTGCGCCATGTGGGCATTGCCCCGCGCGATCGCGGGCCTGAAGCCGAACAGGATGTCGAGGGCGCCCACGGGTCCGGCCGGGGAGTGGTAGAGCACGTCGTCCAGGCCGCCGGCCGCGACCTTGCGCGCCACACGCGCCAGGTCCGGCGTCGTGATGAGCGCGAAGCCAGTGGGCTTCAGCACCCTCACCATCTCTGCGAGGGCGCGGCGGGCCTCGTCCTCCCACAAGTGCTCGAGATTGTGCGACGACCAGACCGCGTCGACCGTGCCCGGCGCGAAGCAGCCGAGGTCGGACATCGAAGCGACGATGTCGGGGCGGGCGGCCGGATCGATGTCGAGCCGGATCTCGCGCCAGTCCGGATCACGGAACAGCGGATGCAGCCGGTCGCGGCGCGGTCCGCATCCGACGTTCAGCACGGTCCGGCTCGCCGGCTGTACGTCGACGGTGGGGGAAACGGCGGCGCGCCCGCCGGCGTGGGTCGCCAAGGCGGTGCTACCGCGCGAAGCTTCCGCCCCGGAAGACCCGCACCCTGCCCCTCTCCTGGTTCGCAGCGACGAGGGTCGGCACGGCCTGGATCGGTTCGCGCTCTTCCGCGGTGCCGGTGCTCTCGGCCTCGTCGGCCGGACGTTCGGCCGGCTGCTTCTCGCGCAGGTCGACACTGAAGCCCACCAGCGCTTCCTGGCCCGTGGGACCGGACAGCTCCACCTTGGTGCCGGACACGGTCCGCGACGGAGCTCCCTTGAACGCGGCGGTCAGCACGAATTCGAAGGCTTGCGCGTTCGATCCGCTGAGCTCGAAGAAGACACGGACGATGGGTGTCGCCTGCCCCTTGGCGCCCACGATCTGGCCGGGGACCCGCGCCACCTGCCGGCCGCGGCCGAGCATCTCGCAGCCATAGGACAGGCGGGCGCCCTTCACGGGCTGCCGCCACGAGACGCCGAAGCAGTCCAGGCGGTCCTCTCCCGAGGCGGACCCGACCCAGCCGGATGCGGTGCTCCGCGTGGCGCCCTGCTTCTGAAGGTGAGCCTCGACGATGAACCGGCCGGGCGCCGCGACGGGAAGTTCGGGCGCCGTGATGGCCGGCTCCCGCGTGGCTGCCCGCTCGACTCGGTCGATGGGCTCCAGCTTCAGTTCGACGTCGGTCGAGATCCCCAGCGGATCGGTCATGCTGGTGATCATCAGCATCGCAGGCCGGGTCGCGCGGATGGCCACGCAGTCGTCGAACCGCGCCAGCGTGCTCTCCGCCGCGTCGGGCGAAAACAGGAGGGAGAGGCCCTCGTTCTCGCCGGGCTTGCCCATCACGAGAACGCGCGGTGGCCTGACCATGTCCGTGGCCGAGACGTAGCGCAGGACGTGAAGTCCCTTTTTCACGGGCAACAGGATGGTAGCGAAGCGTTCTGGCATGTGGACGTCTTCCGCGCACGACGTTTCTGGCTGATATCCTTCTTTCGTTATCCGGACTTAAGCCTCGGAGGTCAAAGCATTATCGGCACGGCTTCAAACCAAAGGAGCTCAGGGTGAAGTCCCGGTTACCAGGGCCGCGAAGGCGAATGGTGCCGCGATTAATCTTGCGGAAACTTGAGCGAGCCGAGGGTGGCGGGGCGGAGCGGAATCCGGCCCGGCTGGATCGGGCCGGCCGCTTCACGCCGCTGGTCTTGCATCCTCTGCGTCCGCGTTCCGGCGTCCGCCGACGTGAGGATGCTCTCTCCGCCGGAGCCTGTCAGATTGCCCGACATCCTCTTCGTGCATCGCAACTTCCCGGGCCAGTTCGTGCACATCGCCCGCGCCTTGGCGCGCCGGCCCGATTGGCGCGTCTTCGCCGTGGGCGGGGAGGGGGCCCGGGCCCCGGCCGGCGTCAGCCTCGAACGCTACGTCTGCACGAGCGAAGACCTCGCGCGGCTGGACCCGCCGGCGCGGCGCGCAGTGCTCGAACACCGACGGGGCGAGGCGGTGGCCCAGGCCTGCCTCGATCTCCGATCGCAGGGCTGCGAGCCGGCCTTCGTGATGGGGCATGCCGGCTGGGGTGAGATGCTGTTCGTCAGGGACGTCTTCCCGCATGCGAAGATCGCGTCCTATCTAGAGTTCTATTTCCGCTACGAGGGCGCCGACGTGAACTTCGACCCGGAGTTCCCGAGTACCGGCCTTGCGGCCCAGGCCCGCGTCAGGTCCCGGAATGCGCCGACCCTCTTCGCAGCGGAGTCGAGCGACATCCTCCTGACGCCGACCGAATGGCAGGCGAGCGGCTTTCCCCCGGACTTGCGCCAGCGCCTGACGATCCTGCACGAGGGGATCGACACCGCGCGGGCGGCTCCCCATCCCGGCGTCGCCTTGGACGTGCCCGGCGTGGGCCTCCTGACCACCGAGGACGAGGTGCTCACGTTCGCCGCGCGGAACCTAGAGCCCTACCGGGGCTTCCACGTCTTCATGCGCGCCCTGCCGGCCATCCTCGCATCGCGGCCACGCTGCCGGGTGCTCGTGCTCGGCGGAGACGGCACGTCCTATGGCCAGGCTCCCCGGGGTCATGGCAGCTGGCGCGAGCGCATGATGCTAGAACTGGGCGAGGCCATCGACTGGTCCCGCGTCCATGTCCTCGGCCAGGTCGCCTATGACGTATTCCTCGGCGCCATGCAGCTCTCGCGGGCCCACGTCTACCTGACCTATCCCTTCGTCTTGTCGTGGTCCGTGCTCGAAGCCATGGCCTGCGGCGCGCCCGTCATCGGGTCCCGCACTGGACCAGTCGAGGAAGTCATCCGGCACGGGGAGAATGGCTGGCTGGTCGACTTCTTCGACGCCGATGAATTGGCGCAGACCGTCGCCGGCGTCCTTGCCGGGGGAGAGGCGGTGGCCGAAGTCCGCCGCAACGCCCGTCGCTCGATCGTCGAGCGCTACGACCTCGAAACCGTCTGCCTGCCGGCTGCCCTCGGGCTCGTGGCGGCCTCGACCTCGCAAGGCGCCTAGGTCGTTCCTCCACGTTCCCCATGGGGCAAGACATTCGCAAGTGGGGCCTTCCGACGACCCGGCGAATGCCGAATGCAAAATCCCCCAATGTTTAACAGACATTTACCGGTCCGCCGAGACAGCGAAGTATTTCAAGTAAATGTGTTTCAAAGAATGGGAGTACACTCGCGATATCTGCTCGTCTTTTTTTAGCGAGATGATGCCGGGTGCTGAAGATGTCCGATACGACGCGACGCCTTCGTGGCTATGTAGACACGATGGACGTGAGAATGGTCTCGGGGTGGGCCTTCGACCCAGCCGAGCCCGAGAGGATTCTCAACGTCTGCGTCTATGACGGAGACCAACTCGTCGCGACGGTCCCGGCCTGCGATTTTCGGGCAGATCTCGCCAGCGAGGGGTTCGGCAGCGGTCATCACGCCTTTCGGCTGCGCATCCCCGATGGCGTCCTCCCGGGCTCCCGCCACGTGCTGCGGGTCACCTTCGAGGACGGTTGTGATCTACCTGGATCGCCTGCTGTGGTTGCGAGAGCATCCGGGCGGCTCGATCTCGGCGCCGAGGAGTTCGTCCAGCGCCTCGTGAAGAACGAGATCGCCGCGGCGGGCAGCGCCTCCGATCTCGGACCGGCCAAGGCCGTGGTCCTCGGCTGCCTCGACGCCCTGCTCGCGGCCGAGAGCCAGTTCGGCGGAAGCGGCGTCAGGCCCAGCAGCAGCGAACTCGGCCTCTCCGACAGCTTCCGCGACCTCACCAACCGCCTCGTGGCGGACTATCCTTTTCTCGACACGCCGGCCTGCAGGAGCCCGACGATCTCCATCATCCTGCCGGTCCGCAACCGGTTCGCGGAGGTCTACCGGACGATCAACGACCTCCTTGGTCAATGGCCGGCGACCCCGACCGAAGTGGTGGTGGTCGACGACGCCTCGTCGGACGAGATGATGCTGGCCCGCATGGTGCTGGGTCCCAACGTCAAGCTGACCCGCAACAGGATCGAAGCAGGCCGGCTGCGCAGTGCGAGGGCCGGGGTCGCGCTCGCGCGAGGCAGCTATCTCCTGTTCCTGGATCCGTCGGTCAGGCTGTCACGGGGGGCTGTCGACGAACTCGTCGGCGTGATGCTGCGCGATTCCGGCGTCGGCGTGGTCGGCCCGAATTTCGTCACGCCGGACGGGCGCATCGTGCAGGCCGGGCTTTCGGTCGGGCCGCTCGCGGACGTCGTGGCGATCGGCCGCGGGGCGGCAGCGGACGAGCCGCGCTACCGCCGGCCCAGGGAAGTCGACTACGTCTCCGGCCGCGCGCTCGCCACGGCTCGGACGACGTGGAACAAGCTGGCCGGCTTCAGCGAGGCCTACGCCCCCGGCGGTTTCGAGGATGCCGATTTCTGCTTCAAGGCGCGGGACCTCGGCCTGCGGGTGCTCGCGACGGGCCTCGCCCTCGCGGAAACCGCTCCGGAGGACTCGACGTCCCTCTACGATCGCTGGAACGGCTGCGGGAACCGCCGGCTCTTTCTCGACCGATGGTTCGACAGGATCGAGGCGGTCGCCACCTCGCGCAACGAGACGCGTCGCCAGCTGCTGTTCATCGATGACCACTTCCCTACCCCCGAGCGCGACGCAGGGTCGGTGGCTGCATTCGAGCACATGCTTTCGCTGCAACGGCTCGGCTACGACGTCACCTACCTGCCGGGCGTCCCAACCGAACGTCGGGAAGAGGTCGTCGCGCCCCTGGAGCGGGTCGGGATCCAGTGCCTGTCGGCCCCGTTCTGCGTGGATGTTCCCGGCGCCGCGGCCTACCAGCTCCGCCCCTTCGACGTCGTCTTCTTCCACCGCTTCCCGAACGCCGCCCTGCACCTCGAAGCCACGCGGGCGGCTCTGCCGCAGGCCCGGATCGTGGTCAGCGTCGCCGACCTTCACGGCCTCAGGGCGCGCCGCGAAGCCGCGGTGCACGACGACGCCGGCCGGACAGCCGAGGCGGAGGCCATCGCCGAGCAGGAATTCTCGGTTCTCGCCAAGGCCGACCGCATCATCACGCATTCCAGCCTCGAAGCCGAGCAGATCCAGGCCCGGCTCCCCGGAGCATCCGTCCACGTGGTGCCGTGGCGGGTCGTCCCGCGCCCGCTGTCGCGGCCCTTCGCGGAGCGGGAAGGTGTCGCCTTCGTGGGGAGCGCGGCGCATCCGCCCAACATCGACGCGGTTCGCCTGATCCGCAGCTCCATCTGGCCGGGCGTGCGCGAGCGCAAGGCCCTGCGCTGCTTCCTGATCGGGGGAGAGCACGAGGATGCGCAGGACGCGGGGATCGTGGCGGTCGGCTGGGTGCCGGACCTGACTTCGGCCCTGCAGGCCAGGCGGCTGAGCATCGCGCCCTTGCGCTACGGCGCAGGCGTCAAAGGCAAGGTCCTCGAAAGCCTCGCCTGCGGCGTCCCGTGCATCATGAGCCCGGTGGCGGCGGAGGGCATCCCGCTGACGCCCGAACTCTCGCATCTCGTCGCCAAAGACGAAACTGCGATGATCGAGAAGATCGTAAGTCTTCATGATGATGAAACTGAATTGAAACGCTTTTCGGACCTGTCGATTCAATTCGTCGAGCAACATTATTCTCTCGTTCAGCAGGACAAGTCCATGCTCGCCGCCATCGGGTGATCGCCTCGGGACGCGGGCGACATCCCTGCGCAGGTGGGGCTTTGAAACGGGAAATGCAGCAGAACGTCTTCAGTCTTTTCAGCCCTAGCTGGTATCGGGAAAGCTATGGGGCCCTCGAGCCCACCCTCGCGACGCTCGCGCCGGACCAGGCGTTCGAGCACTACGTCTCCGAGGGATACCAGCGCGGGTTCTCTCCGAATCCGATGTTCGACGTGGAGTATTTCCGGCGCACGGTCCGGCACGACCACAGCCGTGCGGATCTGCTCGTCTACGCAGACGAGGCCTCGTTGCGCCAAGTCTCTCCGACGCCCTATTTCGACGAGGGCTTCTACCTGCGGATGAACCCGGACGTGGAGGCGAGCATCCGGCGCGGGGAGTTCGCCAACGGCTACCACCACTTCGTGAGCATGATGGGGCAGGAGAACCGCTGGTTCCATCCGCTCTTCAACGCGGTCTACTACCGGCGCAAGTACAACGTCGAGAGCATGACCGCCGGCATGCATTTCGCGCTGGTCGGCCGGCTGGCGGGCTATGTGCCGACGCCTCTGTTCGACGTCGACTGGTACCTGCTGCAGCCGGGCGTGCAGGCCGAGCTGCCGCTCACGTCGAACCTTCCGTTCGAGCACTTCGTGGCCAATGGGATTCACCGTAATCTCAGCCCGCTGCCAGATTTCGACATCGATTTCTACCTGACCGACAATCCCGACATCGCGGATGCACTGAACAAGCGGATCATCAAGTCCGCGTTCAACCACTTCGTCAATTTCGGAGCGACGGAGAACCGCAAGCCGAACCGCTACTTCGACGCGGAATTCTACTACTGGAACAATCCCAGCGTTCAGGCTGCGGTCAGGAGCCATGACTATCGCTCGTCGTTCGAGCATTTCATGGCAGGCTTCGACAAGGCGGCGAGGGTGTCGCGCAGCCCCTTCGAGATGCCGGTGGCGGAAGACGACACCAAGGCTGCATTCCTCCGCATGGCGAACTTGCACCTCGCGGCGGGTACGCGCTCGGCGCGCAAGCGCAAGCCGCCGGAGAAGCCGACGCTGAGCCTCATCGTTCCCGTCTTCAACCAGGTCGAGCTCACCGCGCAGTTCCTGGAGGAAACCTTGCCGCTATGCGGGTCTCTCGCCGAGATCATCGTCGTCGACGACGGATCGACGGACAGCACGGAGCGGGTCGTCAGGCGCTATCCTGAGGTGGTCTACACAGCCAACCAGCGATCCAAGGGCTATCCTGGAGCCTGCAACACGGGGGCCGACGTCGCACGCGGCCGCTACCTCGTGTTCTGCAACAACGACGTCAGGCTGATCGGCGACAGCATGCGCAATCTTGTCGATGCGTTCGAGGAGAACCCCAACCTCGGCGCGGTCGGCGGCATGATCCTGCGCACCCACGGCCTTCTGCAGGAAGCCGGCTCCCTCGTATTCCGCGACGGCGGCACGATGGGATATGGCCGCGACCTCGCGCCGACGGATCCCAGGGTGCTGCGCCGACGGCCCGTGGACTACTGCTCGGGCTGCTTCCTGGGCGTCCTCGGCAGCGCCTTCACCCAGGTAGGGGGTTTCGACGAAGACTACGCGCCGGGCTATTTCGAGGAGACCGACCTGTGCGCCCGCCTGTGGCGGGCCGACTTCGAGGTCTGGTACGACCCCCGCGTCAAGCTCGTCCACTTCGAGTATGCGAGCTTCTCGAAAGGGCGGCCCCCTGCTGCGTCCCAGGGCCGCATCGCCCAGAAGCGCAAGCTCTTCATCCGCAAGAACCTGGACTATCTCGAGCACAGGCTCAGCTACAGCCCCGGAATCGAGCACGTCATCGCGGACGTCCGCTCAGCCGACCGCCCCGTCGTCGTGCTGTTCGAGGACCATTTCCCGTCTTCCTCCTTCGGATCGGGCTTTTCTCGAAGTCGATCGGTGTTCGAGTGGTTCGTCGAGCGGGGCTATTACTGCGTCGTGGTCTGCGCCTTCCGGGCCTCCGGGCATCAGGCCGCAGACCTCGACCTCGCGGACCTGCCGGCGACCTACGTCTTCCTCGACGAGATCGGCAACCTTCGAAATTTCCTCGGCTCCCTCCCGAACCTCTCGGGCATCTGGGTGTGCCGCAGCCATAACTTCGTCCGGTTCGCCGACGCGCTACAGGACGTGAAGACCATGCGTCCGAAGGTGCCGGTCATCCTCGACACCGAGGCGATCGCGAGCGTACGCGAGCAGTTCGGCCACCTGCCGAAGGAGTGGCAGTCCCGCGTCGACCTGCATGGCGCCGTGGCGCGGGAACTCGCGCCGGCGGACTTCGTCGACGCCGTCGTCTACGTCAACGAGGTGGACCGCGAACTCGCGGGGCTCGCCGGGGCCAAGCCCAGGGCCTTCGTGCTTCCCGGCGTCGGCGCCACCTGCGAGGCGGTCGTTCCCTTCGAGGAGCGCAGCAACATCGTGTTCCTGGGAGCCGTGCATTCGGCCAGCGCGCCGAACTACGACAGCATCGTCTGGTTCCTTCGCCATGTCTGGCCGGACCTGCGCGAAGACCTGCCCGGCGTCGAGTTCGAGATCGCCGGGCGCTGGCTGCCCAACACGGCGCTGCCGCCAGAGATCCAGACCACGGGCGTGCGGTTCGTCGGCGAGGTCGCGGATCTCGCAGGCTATCTGTCGCAAAAGCGGATCTTCGTCGCGCCGACCTGGCGCTGCGCAGGCATTCCCCAGAAGATCATCGACGGCCTTGCGGCAGGCGTCGTGGCGGTCGTCTCCGATCCGCTGGCGGTGCAGCTGACCCACGGCAAGGGATGCGAGTTGCCGAGCTTCTCGAACCCGGAGCAATGCCGCGAGATGGTTCGCACCCTCTATGCCGATCGCCGGTCCTGGAACGCCGCCTGCTCGACCGGCCAGACGCTCTACGAGGGCTGGTTCTCGCAGAAGGTGTTCGGGCGTTCGCTGGACGGAATCGTCGATGCGATGTTCCCGGCTGCCAGCCGCAACTAAAGGACTCGCTTCGACCCCCACAGGAGCGAAACATCTTCCCCTTGGGGAAGCATGCCGCGAGACGACGGCGACCTCGTCTCGCGGCGTCATCCCCGGTCTCGTGCAAAACGCACGGGCGCAACACAAGAGCAGCGATGGAAACGCCAATGCAGCAGCCTTCGGAACTCTCCACCGAGGACTACGTCCATCTCTGCAAGCAGAGACTGAGGCAGGGTGATCCGGCAGGCTGTCTCGCAGTCGCCGACGAGGCCGTCGCAGCCGGCCAGGACGGGGTGCGACTTGTCTTCTGCCGCGCCCTCGGATTGGCGGCGCTCAACCGTCCCTTCGACGCACTCCGCGTCATCGGGCCCGTGGCGCAATCCAATCCCCTGTTCACCCGTCTGCAGATCCAGCTCCTGGCGTCGCAGCGCATGCTGCGCGAGATCATCAGGTCGCTCCACCTGACGTTCGACAGCTTCCCCGCGCATGCCGTCGACTTCACCTTCTTCGCCATTCAGGAGCTCGTCTTCGCCCGCGGCTTCCTTGAGGCCGAAACGCTGGTCGAGACGATCATGCCGGTCTTTCAGGACCGAAGGCCGAACATGGTCCAGGAACTGCGGCTGCAGGCGCTCTTCGTTCAGGAAAACCGTGAGCTCTACGAGGAACTTGCCGAGAGCAGGCCCGAAGGCCTCTGTTTCGCCAGCCGGCTCGGCGGGCTCGACGAGCTCGCCACCGTCGATTGGGAGACCTTCCTGAAAGGCGAACTTCCCGGTCGCCCCGCCAGGATCGCGGCCCCGTTCCTCGTCGACACCATGACCGCCGAGGGGGGAGGGGGGCAGTCATGCTTCTTCGATGCCGATTTGCGCCCCCTCGCCATTCCGGAACTCCCCAGGCACAAACCCCCCGTGGGCTACGTCCTGAACGACGTCCGGCTTCCCACGGTGTTTGGGCACACCCATCTGTTCACCGGGTCCGGCCATGCGGTCGATCAGCTGAACCCCAAGCAGTCGCCCGCGAATTTCGGCCTTGCTGTCGTGGGAGAACCGTCGCGGGAGTTGCAGTCCGCTTTCGTCCTGCCGCCTCTTGGCGACCCCGGCTTCTTCAACGCGGTGCTCAACGGCCTCTACAACATCGCCGTGCGGCAAGCCCATTTCGCGAGCCTACCCATCATCGTCCCCTATCACCGCAACCCGCTGATCGCGCGCTGGCTCGACCTGTGCGGAGTCGACGGTCGCGACGTGATCTGGGGCGAGGAGGCCAGCCGTCTCACCGTGCGTCACGCGGTGGTGATCCTGAACGAGGGTCGGCTGGTCAACGAGAACGTCATCGGCCTCATCCGATCGGTGGTCGCGCACCGCGTCGAACCCGCACCCTTCGGCGCGGCCCGGCTCTACATCTCCCGCAGGAAGGCCGCACAGCGCCCGCTCGCGACGGAGGCCGCCATCGAGGACGCACTGATCTCGCGCGGCTTCCAGGTCGTCACCTTCGAAACGATGAGCATGCAGGACCAGGTCCGGGCGATGCGGGACGCGGAGATCATCGTGGCGCCCCACGGGGCCGGGCTCACCAACCTCGTCTTCGCCGAGCGTGCCCGTCTGCTGGTGGAACTCATCCCCGAAGGATACCACGTGCGCGGCTTCGAGAATCTCGCCCGGCGCAACGGGATGGACTATTGCGGCGTGTTTGGCCGGGCGTCTCAGAACCAGGCGGACGCGAGCGACAGCTGGACCTTGCCGGCGCAGGTCCTCACCGCGACGCTCGACTGGCTCGACAGAAGGCTGGGCGCCGCCTGAGCCGGGTCGAGGAGGCCAGCGAGGCGACCATGACGGTCGGAGCGCCTTGGGCCTGAGCAGCCGACGTCAGCGGGCCGCCGTCCTCACGGCCGCCCGACGCTCACATAGGTGAACCCGCGCTTGCGCATGTCGTCGGGGCGGTAGATGTTCCTGAGGTCGACGACGACCGGGGTCTTGAGGCCGCGCCGGATGCGGCCGAGGTCGAGGGCGCGGAAGGCGTCCCACTCGGTGACGATGACCAGGGCGTCGGCGCCCTCGGCGCAGGCATAGGCGTTCTCGGCGAAGACCACGTCCGGCAGCATCTCGCGCGCATGGCCCATGCTCTCGGGGTCGTAGGCCCGCACGCTGGCGCCGGCATCCTGCAGG